>Ga0302186_10001073_pt1 | contig 23377 bp, 20 predicted proteins | sample II_Bog_E1_2_FD_198782 | JGI IMG/M metagenome (GOLD analysis project Ga0302186, IMG submission 198782) | Peat permafrost microbial communities from Stordalen Mire near Abisko, Sweden - II_Bog_E1_1 | ecosystem: Environmental > Terrestrial > Soil > Wetlands > Peat | place: Sweden: Abisko...
GTAATTGTTATCATTATGATTATGGTCTTCATCGTGCTAATCGGCTTTCTTGCAGAAGAGAAGAAATCACATATAGAATTGGAATATGCAGACGAACATTATGCCTATATTCAAAGCGTATTTCCACATTTGAAATTTTTGATGGAAAGAGAAGCATCGACTACGTAGACTAGACTTGTCAAGGCGTTGGGAGTACTCTATCCTGAAATGATAGCGTGGGTGGAAGGAAGTTTGCAACCTGGAATGAGGGTACTGCTGGTGCCGAACTAAATGGCAGGCGTGAATGTTTTAGCGATTGCATTAGGTTATTACTTACAATCTTCAGAAGATGGAAATCTTAAAATTCTAATCGATAGTCCATCATATCGCGCCTTAACTGAAGCAAACCTCAATTAGATGCGTAAATAACATGGTTCCAATCGTTTTCCAGTTGATATTTTCTCAAAATCATAGTATCAAAGTGAGTCTTATGATTTAATTGTCATTGAAAACAACAACTTCCATCAGCAAATCAGAAATTTTAATCAAACTAATCTTATAATCATCAGGAAAGAGACAGTGTACAACAGTATTATCTCTACTTTTTTCAATGAGCATGGACACTATTAAATTATCAAGGGAATAACTAATGCGTAAATTAGATAGACAGACAAATGGTAGGGGTACGCTATTGTGCCCTATGTACTCGCAGAAAAGAATTAAATGAATGTTATCTTGCTCTTAGCAGAGAATTATCCGGAAGTTCCACTTTGCCCAGAGGAAATCAAGGATTTTACTTCTCAGGAAGGCAATAGAAATTTAGTAGAGTATCTTAGAAACAAGACCTATAATCATGCATCGATTTACTATGAATTAGAAGAAGCGGATAATGCAATACTTGATGCTATAACAGGGTTTTAGCATGTGGAGCAGGTATACGTGCTACAAGGATTGGGTTTGGTGTCACATATAAAAGTAATTGAAGTAAGTAGCATACAAGATTTTACAAAATCATCTGAAGACTATTTTGTTATTAAACCTGCTTCGATAGAGCAAATAACACTTGCTGGAGGAGATAAAATTTTAGTGAAAATACAAAATGAAGCTGATCTAAAATTAGTATCTGCTAAATATACACCTGACACCGCAAAGATAAGCGTGATTCTGCCTTACAACAATAATGGCTGTTTCTACCCTCCCCAAGTCGTGCCAAGCACAGGCAAACTCTACCCCAAAACATATTTTCTCTTGCTTTAACAAAAACCTCCATCCCCTAAAAACTAAAACTGATTAAACGTTCCCTAAAAATTCTACTAATTATTATTATAATATAGACTGACATAAAAGGTTATTTGCATTGATAAGCCTTCCGATAAAATATATTCACTAAATCTTCTTGATTTGAAGTGCGCTCATTTAATTATATTGAACATAAAAGTTAGTATCATCCAGTTCAATACCTCAGCAATAATATTCTATATCTTTTTGAGTATTTTTTAGATGAATATCGCAAATTTCTTGTTACATGAGCTTTTTACTTTTCTTGAGTATTTCCCTCTTATTTATTTGACCAATAGCAACGTCCAACTTGCTATATTTAAATTGAATCATGAAACCAAAATAGCAAGACCAAAATGCCTCAGATGCATCTCACTTCAAGTTCACGGATAAGTCCGAACACAAGTATGGCAAGTATCTTTCATTCCATTTAGGCGTACTGGACTTTACTTTGGCCGTGCTGATCCCAATACAATGAAAAATGGATTTGCGAGATGGTCCGACTACATCCATTATGATAGTGATGAGATGATCTCCGTAGGAAAATAAGATGAGACTGCAATGTATATTCCGAGAGAGCCAGACCCAGATGATGTTGTCGCACAACCAATATCAGCTCCAATATAAATCAAAACTAACAAACCTGAAACCAAAATTTCCACCAAAATTAATAGAATCAGCGAAAGAGGAGAGCCTAAGAAAGAGGAAACGAAGGAGGAAGAAAAATAATAAAAGAGATAGTAAGCTCAGTCTCAGCCAATAGATGAGAAAGGTAAGAAAGGCAAAAATTTTGTTGATGTAGACTTCGGTATATCTGACATGAAAAGCTAAATGAAGCATGATTCCAACCCCTTTGTTGTGGACAACATTTCAGAGATCAAGAAAAGGGAGAGTGTCAATACAGCTCGGGCATCGGAGCGATTTTTGCTTGATTTGCTCAAAGATGAAAAAGTAAAGTAATAATAACTGGAAGATAAAGGCAAGATAGAGAATGATAAAAGGAAAAGCCAAAAAGAAGAGCCGATGGTTATATAGAAGGCGAAGTTGAAAGTATAATAAAAAGAGGACTAGCTTGTTACAAAAAATAAGGAAGAGCCTATGGTTATTGAAAAATCGAAACTTAATGATAGAAATAGAGTCACTGATAGAGGAAGTCGCCCCAAGGAATAGCCAATGGTTATTGAGAAAGAGAAAGGAAAAACAGAACGGGAATAGAAGAGAAATGGAATTTATAAGCAAAAATAAGAGTAGTTGGCTCCTGAGGAACAGAAGGAGGAGAGACGAAAATCAAAAAGAGTTACTATCAATGATAAGGGGAAAATCAAACTGCCTAACGATAGCATATCTGGCGACTTCGAGTATGTCCTTCCCGCTGAACTTCGTCAATATCAAACCGAAGCCAAGAAACGACTTCGAGAAGAAATTATCGAAGAGGAAGACGAGGATGAACAATAAGAAAAGTAGGAAAAATATTAAAAATAATAAAAGAAATAAAGACAGTAAGAGCCGATGTAAATTGTATACCCTCCATCATAAGAATCGACAAAGTCAATCTAAAAGAAAGAAGAGTAAAGGCCAGTATAGAATGATAAGAAATAGTAGCAAGAGAAGATAGTGATAAAAAATTAGAGAAGAAAAAAGCCTATGAGAATAAGCTCGCCGCCCGAAGAAAAAGTCAGTAAATCTAATAAAGCAAAGGATGAAGTTTAGCATAGATAATCAATTAAAAACAAACAATTAGTAAAATCAAAATAGACTTCAAAAGAAAAACCATAAAAACGAGTTTCCAAGAAAAAAACTGAGAAAAAACCGATATCTGATCATACAAATCAACCAAAGAGTGCGCCAAGATAACCCAAAAAAATAAGGAAAATTGAGACTGATGATTTTGCTTAGCCACACTGGTAAGTGTCTAGTGAAAATAATTAACGTCCGAGGCGTATCAAAGTTCCTAAACTTCAGTTTTGGAAAAATGAAAAGGTAGTTTATTCCAAAGGCCAATCAATAACAGTGTCAATCATTAACGCTTAGGCCTTCTTAAATATGATTGGTTGTACCAAGCCTGAGGCCTTTATAATCGAAAGGTCATACGCATTTGTTTCGAGCACATAACGAAGACTAAGAGTGTCCATTAAACATCAGCAAAGAGTAGATTTTACTGGGTTAAATTTCGTAGCGATGAAAAATATCATCGCATAAAATAGTTCTGTCTTCTCGGAGCTGTAAATAGCTGGCAGATATGGATTCAAGGGTGGTGTTAAAAATATAAAAATTTAAGTGGACGGGATAAATACTTATGGTATCTAAGATCCTATCATAATCAAGAAAAACCAATTCTTCACGATCGAGAATACTAACTAAAGCAAACCATTTGAGTTCTATTTCAGTCTTAGAAACACAATAGACGATAAATGACATTATTATCTTTCATTATATTAATTATAACTGAGATCATTCGGCTGACAGTTTATAGGCATTCTATTAATTTTCAATTAACCCTCCACTTCTTATTATATTTACGTCTAATGCTGCTGCCATTGTCATTTCCACTTATCTGTTGACCTCCCCGAATATTTCCCCGATCTATGCTCCTCCTCTCCCGTTTGGCAATATTCAGTTAATGCTGCTAATACACTTGAATAATAACTATATCTAAAAATAGAAATCAGTTTGTCCGAATGCGTCAGACTGCAAACAAGCAATAAATTAGATAGTGCCGCTTCCTAATTTAAGCAACAGAGGGTACTGCGAGTATTAAATTTTCATGTTTATTTTTTCTAGAGTTGAAAACTGGCAACAGTAAACATGTCATCTCATCCGGGAATAGATGCAAGCCAATCGAAGGAAAACTTGCTTTCAATTAACAACTACAACTTGTTACCAATATGATCTACGATTATAAAAACCAGAAATATTTAAAAAAAGAAGCCATAGTAATGATCAATCTCATTTCTAATTCGAGACCCAATTAATCGAAACTGGTAGGGAGAGTAGTTGTGGATCTTGGAAAATCTGCGAATAAGCTTGAGTATCAATCAATCAAAGTGTATCCTTTGTAATATTGCTCGGTTAATGGTACTCTTGCTTTCAGAGTCATCCTAAAAGAAGCAATTCCTACAAATTTATCGATTAAAGATCTCTAGCGTTCGTAATTAAGGTAGATATCAGCCTATTCAGTTAATTTGAGTCGATTTCGATGAATACTACCACGAAAACAGAAAATGCAAAACCTAAAAAAGTAGATTTAACTACAATACTGTTGAATAGAGTCAATATCAGTGATGACAATCCCAAAGGTGACGAAAGTAGTTTTTAGAAAAAATTAAAGCGAATTAAGACGGAAATCGGATTATTACGAAACCTCGAGTTACCTGAAAAGAATAAAGAGAAATCTATGGTCAAATATCAATCTGATGACAATTTTTTAAAGTAGAACAAAGAATAATAATTCAATATGCAAAATTCTATCGGAATGAAGAATACCAAAGCAAAAGCAAATTAAAACAGTCATATTTTAATTAGAGATACTCACGAGATAGAGAGTAACAAATGCGGGTCGGAAGAGACAGTCAAGAGTGAGTTGGTCTATGACAAACTCTATCAAACTATTAATTAGGATAAAGAAGAGACGAGAATATTGGTACATTCCTCTAAGAAAAATGAAGGGCCTTCAGTGCCAATTCAAAATCATTCCAATAACAATCAAAGATAAGAGCGATAGCTATCAACAAAAAGGGTGAAACTACTTTTATAGTAAAATAAATAGCAGCAAATTAAATTAGAAAAATACTAGCATGACATCATCAAACAGCAATAACAAATATAACAATTGAATACTATCATAAATACTAAGAGCTAATAACTGAATCGAATATTAAACAGAAAAGATCCTGAAAAAATTGATCATTTAAAGAAGTAACTCTTGGAAAAATAAGTGGAGATAGAGGAGTACGTCGAGAGAATAGAGAAGTTGCAACATTTTTAAGTTTAGGTGCTTGAGGTAGCAGAAATCAAAGAACACAATAGAAGTCTAACTGATTAAAATTGGTTCATCAAAAATGATCTCGAACAAAAGGTGACTCGCATTTTTTAATTGGAACAATCCCTTGAGGATTTAAAAATGAAAAACGGAGAGATTATCAAACAATAAGCTAGTGAGAGAGAATAAACCATAAGAAAAATCAAGATATAATTAGATTTAGCATCTTAGCAGCTTGCAGCAGAAATTAAAAATCATTAAATCACTAATTTAGAGTTAAAATAAGTTCGGTAATGGTATAATGGAATTCAAGAAGAAGCAACCAGATTATAAACTGAAAATGGTCGGATCAAATAAGAGTTGCAGATCGAAAAAAGCAAAGAGAATGATTATCAGTTAATCATTTAAAAATTGTAAGAAAAGCTGAGCATTTAGCGTAAGAGATAAGAGGAGTATATGCTGAAATAAGAGCAAATGGCACAGCTGCAAAATTAACTCATATTAAAGAAGGAATAGATTGCACATTATATCTAAAAAGAAGTGAAGGAGAATAACAGCGAAGAGAAATAGTTAGTCAAAAAGGAATACAATGAACTTCAGTTAAGATTTCAAACCCAAACCTAACACCTTTAGCTTTCACGCAAAAAGATTCAATAATTATAAGGCTTCCTGCGAGATTTGTAGAAAAAATCAACTAATTATGCAACAATAATTCGTAAAAAATAAGAGTAGATTGAAGCCAGTCAATAAAAAAATGCAGATCTGGTCAGAAGATTGAAGGATAAATAAGAAGTTATAACAAAATTTACTAGGAATGCGGAGTAGGCATAATTCAAATCAAAACAGATGCTGTTTCACGTAGAATAATATAAAAAGAGACTCAAATCTATGGAGGACGAGAAAAACTTTGAAACAAAGCAAGTTAAAGCAGCCTAGCGATAGAATCGGCAGTTGAAAGGTAAAATGGACAGGGATTGCGACAATTATAACAAATAGATTTTAGCCTATAAATAATTGATTCTTAATATTGAAAATGAGAAAAGCACTCTCATTGACTAACTGAATAAACAATCAGAAAAACAATAAATAGAAGCGAATGAAAGAATAAATGCTCAATAATAGATAATTAGGCAAAACGCTGAGAAATATAGTATTTTACATGACAATTTGAATGTTTTATAGCTTTAATCCAATAGAATAGCCGATATTCTCCAGCAAAAATAGGAGTATTAGTTTCAACTAAGCCAAGCAGTGTCTATTTTATATCGCGAGAATGCTGAACTGAAAATAAGTCTGCTTAATCTTTAAAATCAGTGTAAAATATATCAGTAAAGAAATGAAGGGTTGGCATCTGAAATATAGCTTCTTAATACATATCCAATGTCTATAAATTCGGCTTAGCTACCATAATTTAACAAACGAATAATAGAGACCAATAGAGATATGTTGCGGCTACTTGAAGAAAAGAGCAATTAGATTATTGAACTGACAAAAATGGGAAATTAATTACAGGATTTAGTCGCCTAATATCAATTGTCTTACAGCTTATTCGAAAAGGAAAAAAATTAGATGGAGGAAGGGTTACAAAAAGTGACTGAAATTAATAACAAACTGTAAAGATAATTATAGAGACTCAAGGTCAAATTTTAAAGTGAAATAAATGCGAATAAGGCAACAAACTAACAGAAGATTTAATCTTTATAGGCAGAAATAATGTAATTCCAAATCAAGATATCATAAAAATAGCTTGAGATAGAGCAAATGGAAATGCAGAGTAAAGAAGAGGTGGAAAAGATGGCCTGCAGTCTTAACGAGAAGAATAATTAACTTGAATATGAGGCCAGCCAAAGTCATTAGTTAAATTAGTAAATAGCAAGACTAAAGGAGAATTGTGAATAAAAGGAACTAAATATAGAGAAAATGACGGATAAGGTTAAATAATTAGAGGACAAGATTGAGGAATTAACTTTGCAGCTAATAAATCTCTCTGAAAACAAATAAATGCGCAAATCAATCATCTATGATACTTATGACACTGACACTGTAAAAACATAGTAGAATAAATTAAATACTCATATGATGTAGACTGAAATACTTCAACTGCGTTCGAAGTAGTCCCTTCAATAAAAATAATTAGTGGATCTTCGGAAATAAATTGCAGAATTAAAATAAACTTCTGATGAGGAACTGAACCACATTAACTATCTATAGTTTCAACTGAAAAGTTTTCGGGAGAGGGAGGCTGAGTACATAAATAGAATTGATGAACTTGAATAGAGAAACCTCAAGTCCACTAGATAGATAATAGGGCAGCAGCAAATGATTACAAGTGATTCTATGGATTCTATCTAAAAGAATGAGTTCAAGAGACATTATTAAAAATAGATCAATTAATCTTAATAAATATTGAAAAAGATAAAGGCAGAGACTGAAAAGACTAAACTATAGTTGATATAGTTTAATAATCAAATGCAGCAACATCGTAAAGAGAATTCCTCAATCACTCCATCAAAGGAAGCTAACCTCCATTTTTCTTCTTAGTTCTCTTCAATTAATTTACAACATGTTGTAGATGAATTAAATGGTTTGGTACATCAAAGAAAGTAGTAGGAATAGCTGGAAAGTGCTCTTAGACTAGTGATTGAAAGTAACGCTAAGCAAGATGAGCAATATTAGAAATGGAGTCGCGATAAGGGATTCATACAAGAGAAGGCAAAACTGGCTTCAAGGTAACTGCAAAAAATCAAAGCAAACATAATGAAGATTCCAAATAAAAACATAGCAGAAAAAGCTCAAATTACTAACATGCTGAAGCCAACATAAATAATCATAAATGAGCTTATTCATCTTTCATAGAATTTAGCAGAAATAGATTTACTATAAGAACAATAAGAATATTATGAACCGACTTACTCACAAAATAAGCCGTGAGCATTTTATCACTTCATTGATATTTATCTACAGAAATTTATATCTTTCATTCTTATAGTAGATAATTACATACCCTAGAACAAACAATTATTACTATTAATGATACAAATTAATATCTATGACTATGATGTTAAATACTCTGAATATTAACTTGCGGGTATGCTGTTATCTTTATTTGTTAACCATTTTTATATTAAACAATTTATAGCAGCTATCCGATATACATCCCTTACATTTATCGCTAAACTTGGCATCATTTTAGTAAAAAAAATAATATTTTTTTTTCATATAATATCGGAAACCAGATGTTTTTAAATTTTAATTCTGTGAATGAATCAAGATCGTCATTTGAATATCTTAGATACCTTTTCGTCCATTTGCTTTAGTGTCAGCTTATTTTGTTGCTCAAAAAACTACATTACTTTTTAACAAAATTATAAAGGGTCAATTGGCTGTGTCGTTTGAATAGAAAAGTGATCGGTATGTTCATGAATCACAACGAAATTGGCTGGGATTACTAAATCTTTGGAGAGCTCATATATACATTTTCCTTTAAACGTATCCAAAAATTCAACTAAGTTATTCCCAATTGGTCTTAATGAAAGTCCGTTTGGCCCAAGGTAAGTATCCCCTGAACAAGGATTGTAGAGATTGTTGCTTCCCAATTTGAAATCAAACGACCTTAATCCTCGAGATTGTTGAGAAGAATATTATCTTAGTTTAGGTACCTTTACTGATTGAAATCTAAAAAGAGTCGTTGGTAAAATTGAATATCGTTTCATGGCTGTGTATTTATGGTGAAATTAATTATTAAATTAATTCACGTCATTAGAAGTTTTATAACTAAGTCATATAATTTAAAATGAACATGATAAGACAAGTCACACTCATGATAATCTTTCCCTCATTATACGAGAGTTTCGGATTGCATCCATAATAACACAAACAGAATATATGCACAACTCAATGTCCATTCAATGAAAATAAACTTCTATTAACCAATTTTACATTTTTGGGCTTGCTATTGCTGTTCAAAAATCCTCATATGTGGTAGTAATTATTTTTGATCAGAATGCTTTATCCTCAAAGAGAGTTCATTTATATTTCTCTTATCGCATTTCATTATTGATATAATTCCCAGTAAGAAATATAATCAAAATAAAGTATTCAGTAAATTGGAAATCACTACAGTTGCTAACTCCATTTGATGTTTATTGATGGAATTATTGATGCCACTCTTGTAATTTTTTGAAGACAAAACGTCAGTCTTTTGTTAATTTGAAGCAGCCTATGATTTTCCCTTCGTCCTGCAATTTCAATAATCTTTTATAAACTGCCATATTTCTTTAGCATTTTTTGATGGTGGGCTCTGATTTGAGATTAGACTCTATTGGAAAGGGAATTTTTTAATTATTTTATCACATCTCTATTATTTGAACACTTCTTTAATATTTAGAGGTATTCTTGACTTTAGAAAATATTCCATCGGCCGTACTATTTTTTTGATGTTTTATTACTTTCAGCACTCAGAAGAATATCAGAACCCATGGAAAGCTGGGACATTGACGTTTGAACGAAGAATTGATCAATTTGGTTGATATTGTCCATCGAATGATTTTTATTAATTTAGCAAAAGTTAGAAATAGTATTACTGTTATACCCAAGTGTATAAAAATTATCAATTGCTAAATCGATTAAAAACTGCACCATGCCAATATCGTCTATTTCATATACCTATTCTGCTGAATTCAACAAATTCTGCAGTATTACTAATTATATTTGATAGTATTTTTGAGTTGATATTTTTAATAATTAATAATATTAGATAATGTCAGGATATTGCCCAAATCAGAATGAAAAATCATAGCTTGGAAGAATTAAGCCTTCCAATCCTTCTTCAACATCTATTGAAAGGGATTGGTTCAGATAGTTTTCAGCTTCGTACAGGCGTCCTTCCTGGAAAAGCAAATGACTGTAAACTGACAATGCTTCTTTGCTTATGGACTTAGGATATGATTTGCTATGATACAAAAGGTCAAGATAAACCGTTTACCATTTTTATTGATTTTGAAGATAATAGCAGCGTCCAAGAAGAATCATCGCGATACCAACTCTTTCAAGCTCTCCTAAGCTCATAGCTCTCTCTAAACTTAACTGAAGGAAATAAAAGCATTAATTCGTCCGTTAAAGTTCAAAGAGTAGTGCTGCTATATTCATGGAAATGATGTGACTATTAGCATTTTTTAATATTTTCATTTCGCCATGTGGGCCAGTGGGAAGACTTCTTCTTTATTTATTAACATAAGCTTTGATCTATCTTTGCAGCTCCTAAATTTATTTTAATTATTCAGGTGTATAATTAAGGACACTTTATGGATTATCTGTATATATATCCCAATACGTTAGGCTTATGCCAGCGCGTTTAGAAAGATAATAAGCAACTCCTAAGATTTAGCTTTCAGCTACGATTTATATTTGACACCATTCGGATGCTTCTTCTTGAGAGAGTGCAGAGTCATATAGGCTAAATTGTTATATTTAAAAACTGTATCAACTCATACATACTTTTCTAGTACGGAGCCTCTTCGGGCAGTTCTTCCAACTTTTTTAACCCTCTTTAACTCTGGTTTTTTTATTTGATATCGTTGAGAGCATCAAAGAATAATAAATAGTCTGGCAATTCCTTTTAAGATTTAATGAACTCTAAAACCGAATTACATTTCTTAGGGTTATATATGGTCAGGCAAATCAGATAATTTATTAAATTTTTAACTGTGTCTAAATTTACTGGTCCCTTAGCACTTAAACTGATCAGATAGAGTTGTTACAGGCGAGTCTCAAACTATTTTTTACGGCTGAGCAGTTTTAAAAGAATAGTCTATCTATTCATCAAACACGCGTGTAAATTAATTGACCATGGATATTTATCTTTTGCTTCTGTGAGGGAGTATTGAAGTTGAAGGAGAGACTATTCAAGACTATTTTTTTGCAAATGGTTGACGGAAGTGCTGTAAGAGTTTATCGTTGCGAGTTGGGAGAGTTCTAAATAGATGAGAAGGGACCTTATTGAGTCAGTGAAAGGATTTACAGATGCTGATCAAAGTCATTCCGGAAAAATGAATGAGGAATTCCACTGAACTTGAATCTCGTTTTTACTGTTATTAATGCAAGCGAGTTGCGGAGTAAGTGTGTTAAATTTTGCATGTGAGTTGAAGGATAGCGAATAGAAATATGAATATCTTATAAACTGCGGATATTATTAAATTTTAATTTATTAAATTGTCATTTACTCCCTCATATAGGCAGATTCATCAGATCAAATATATCATGAATGATGACCGATGAACCATTTTATTTTGTTTGCCATTCTCTATAAAAATATATAATTCAATATGAATCTTGACGATGTTCGAGCAAGATTATTCGAGAAATAGCTATCGCACGCAGAAATAAAAAGGATAGTGAGTGAAAACCAATCATCCTTAGCGCAGGTGATGGCACGATGCGGATCACTGATTACCAAGTCTGATGTCCCCTCGATAAGTATTAGTTATTTCAAGCATAACTATCAGAACATAATAACTGCTCTGCATGAAAACGAAGACAACCCCAGCGTCAACAACTTCTCGCTGCACTTCATCAATCTGCTCAGTTACAACTTCATCCAGTACTTATGTTTTGACAGATTAGACAGTGCAAGTTATAGCAGGCCAAGGAGTTATTAAAAAAGAGTATGATTTATGTGGATAATCAACACACCGATGCTCCTCTGCTTGCGGTTTGCCTCAACAATTTAGCCCTGCTGCAAAAGCGGAAGAAGAAGTATTTTAAGTCATTGCGACTGACGCTCAAAGGAATGTAGATAATGTAGGAGCACATCCGCAAGTTGAAAGAATCTAAAAATAAAAACCAGATTATTTAAGATGCAGTTATATTGGTCTCAATTATCAGTCTATGCAAATCAGTTCTTGGATTGATCATCAGGTAGAATGACGAAAAAATATACAAAAAGATTTATTAATTTACTAACTATTTGGGCTATAGGAACTGTTTGAAATATTTGGGGAAGGCCAGCTTTCTTATTAAAAAATTCACTCCTGTCGAAAAAGAATTCCGACTGCCCATCTTTAAGTTGGAAGAGGCCAAAACAGAGGAAAAAAAGGAGGAGAATGAGAACGAAAAACTAATTATTAAGCAATTAGAAAATATATACGATATTTTAAAGGCAAAGCAGAGTCCCGAGTATATCTTAGTCAATACGGTGTCAAACTTCTCAGAACCGAAAATTGCGGAAATCAGCCAGACGGAACAATCGATTCAGATTAATAATTAAATACATTAAATCATTATACAGAGTCAACCATCGCCATTACCATCGCCACCCAAGATACAGAAAACAATCAAGCGTTAAATTATGCAATAATCTTCTCCGCCAGCTTCTGCGGTAGTGCCTCCTCCCACTCTACTGGCTCCTCCATCTTTGAAGTATATTAAACAATAGCCAAAATAATAGTAGCCCTATATTATTTCTCACCCAGCATAAGTATCAATAACAGTTCCTCTTATTCTTACCAACAACGAATAAATGCCTACGAAAATTAATTAATCAAATCACTCGCTCCCTTCAGAATAATCCTCTTAACTGCCCCTCGTTCTTGCTGAATAAATTATCTTCTTCGGCAAATGGTAAATAAAACTGCGGTTGTAAAAATAACGCAGCCAATACATCGGAAACTTACTTCTAGATGGCACAAACAAAAAACAGACCACGCATGAAGTCATCCCCGAATAGAAGCTCCTAAAGATAATCCAACAGATAAACGTGTAGGACAAGCTCTCCTATGAAATCATCAACGAAGAATTAAAGGAGTAATAATTCCTAGAATATTACATAAAACCATTCATGAACGTCGATGCCAATACTGGAAAAGTAAGTATATATCCCAAAGCGATGGGCCTCATTCAGCCCTTCACGATCAAGTTCATCAACCAGGACAGCTTCGTATTTTTCAACCATGTGCGTCATAATCTCTTCCGCCTGTCGATATCGCCCTACTACTCCCCCAAATCGATTTACCTCAACATCTAATTCTGTCCTGAGTCCATGTTGCATTTTTTTAGTTTTATCTAATTTACGATTGACTTCGTGACTGCCATTTTTAAGACCATTAATAATACGGAGCAAACAAGTATTCCCATCAAGATCAAGGATAAGAATAAACAATGCAGAATTATCAACGAAGTCGACCTCATTGCCTACATTAAACGCATCACGGTATAGTTCGAGAATTTACTTATTCATCGCGAGGACGAAACGTCAATCAACTAAATTATAGAAAATGAGTTGTTTTACTATAAGTATCAATAGATAGATGTGAAAAAGGGAAAGTACTGTCTCATTCGGTATCTGCCTGGCATTCACTGCTTTGACGTCTATCTGCAGAACAACTATGAAACGCATGCCATTGACGACAAAATTAAAGCTCGAGGCAACGCCCTCTATAAATCAAAAGATTTCTTGCATGATTTCAACATCCCTCTCTTTCTGGCTAAAAATAAGTTATTCGCTTATATCTAAATTATTGCAAAGAAGTATGAACTCGTCACTTTCGATCACCCCCTCACAGAGAATGACAACGATAGGTACATCTAAAATGCCATAGTCGAATACCCCATAACTGAGAATTGCTTCAAAACCAAATTTTTTAAGAAATAGAATTATGTCATCCCCATCACTATTTCTTTGCTTTCAATCAATAGTCAGATACCGGTGGGAATTAAGATAGTGGAATACTGCCCCATTTAGTGTCTTAGTAAAGGAATGTTCATACATATTATACCACAGGAATGGCTGAGACCTTTTAGGAGGCCGTCCATGTGTGTGAACAGCGTGCTCTTCAAAAACTTTATCAGTGAGTTCGAATTTCGGAGAGATTATTTTTTGCCCTAATGGTTGTAAAAGAATGGGTTCAGCACTCTCTTCTAAAAGATATTCGACTCGGACAACTCTCTTTACCTGTAATAAAACATCAATCGATTTATGAGAGGCACAACTCTCATCAAGATATTTAATAACTAAGACAGTATCTGATAGTATTCTAAATTAATGATATCGGTTTCATTGGGAATTATTAAGGTCAGTAAACATCATTTATTTGCTAGACTGTTTGGGAGATGTTTTATCCAACGCCAGAGCTATTTTAGACTGCAGTCTTGGTCAACTTACAGCAGGACTCTGCGCATCTTAAAGATGCTGGAGATGAACTTATCTTATCGTTGTTTTTAGGCCTTAATGTCTGATAATTCCTTTTAAAGATCGCTAATTCTGCGCTTATAGTTGGCCTATAGTTCGGGATCGAAGTAGTTACCTTTGAATTATCCCATTTTGGTTGTGTTTTATCCAAATTATCTCAGTGGATATGAGTTTTCATTGAGAGAAGTCAGTTATGAGCCCATCAATATATTTTGTTGCTAATTTAATTCTTCCTATCTTTAACTTGCCCTATCCCTACTTTCCGACTGATGACTACCTGAATGTTAATGGCTCAGTATTGGTATATGGGCTATATGAGTCCGCTCTGTTCCTTCATTTTTGCTGAACTCAAACGTATTCTGGCTTTATTGTTGTAGGGTTTTAATAGAGCAACGACTATCAATTATCCTTTTGACTCTGCTATTCTCATTTAATATCTCGTTGATATTTATTCGAGAATTAGATATCTATTATTGAGGACAATTTCTAAAGTTTCTCTCCTCAGCTTTACTCTTTCGAAATTAATCTTCTTCCCTTTTGTCATAATTGATGATACTCATATTTTCTTTATTCGTTTGATTAATCTCTGCCAGATAGCTGGTAATACTTATACGTTTGTTCAGTTAACTTTTAAGTTGCTGTTTGTAATCTTCATCTTTGATTTGCTAATTCAGCTGCCTGCTCTATGAGATTGCTGATGTTTTAACCTATCGATTAAGAACCGAACTCACTGAAGCTGTTGGCGGACGAGGAATTAAGGGACGATTACCATTTTTGTCTGAAATTACCATCGGCTGAACTGAAGTTTCAAACAAGGGAAAATCTCGTTGAATCACCCCTCCTTTGGAACGACCTTTGTTTTGTTCATTTTATTGCTGTGCTTCATCCTGCTGATTGAAATACGATATATTTTTCTTGAGGAGATTGTGCTGCTTCGGATTATATGACCTCGATCTCCTCTCCTCGTAAAAGCTGTTAATAATTTCGCTTTCCTTCTCATCGGGTACTTCCGCTTTGGAAGCATCAAGACTGGATTTACGGTTATAGTAATGCGATAACATTTGATTTAAATATCACCGATCATCTGATTATAGGACAAATTTATATCATTGCATCCATCGAAACAAAGTTTAACCATTTACTTATTATAATTGAAAAACATGGGAAGGACCAACAGCAAAATAAGAGTTAGGCAGGATGATGTTATCGAGGAAGCCAGGCCACGCACGCCGCTCGAACTATGGAATTCTTCCGAACATACTCATGAGGACATGCTGATATTTATGGAGACAAGCGAAACTTTCGAGGGTTGGCTGCCAACGGTAAGCACGTTTCTTCGATCAATCTCCCATCGTTAAAGATATCAAAACTACGTTGTTCTGTTGCTGTAATATTTAAAAAGCGACAATGCCACTGATAAAACCAGCCCAAACAATCGCCAATAACTTTTCACTCTCTATAGCAATCGTCTCAAAAATTCATACTTTACAATCGGATAATTCTTTGAATCGCATATCGATCTAACTAAAAAACCCGCTGATAAATTATCCCACCTATTTTAATACTACTCTCTCAATGAGGAGCTACTCAATTCGGCGGTGCTCCACAATTATCCCACCGTCTTGACTTAATTCCCTCTGTTTGTGAGCGATCTACTGTAAAGTGAGATAATTATCACCAACATCAAGCACTTCAGCAGATTTATCATCTCCCACAGTCAACTTCAAGTACTAAAGCATCACTTTTAATTGTGCAGCAAATTCTATGTCGCCAGCGAGAGAGAGAAATTAATCAAATAAGTTGAGGTCATCGATGATATGAAGTAGATTTATAAGACAGTAGCAGACGATCTATTAAAATATGACTACGCAGATATCGCCGCCATCATATTCAACAATTTAGTGCAGAAAGGATACCACTTAAGTGAAGAGGAGATGGAGGGCTATCTGAAAATTGAGTTGTATTCCCTATTTCTCTACTAATTAGCAAAGCTTAGTCTCAAGTTCTCTGAAATTAGCGATATGACCGTAACGGAGATATTACACTATTTTTTTACGCACGAGGGAGTTGAATTCACTCCATAGTTGATAAAATGTTTCAACATATTCTCTTCTCCCTCCTAAAAATGGAATGAATATATATTTGCGTACATATTCTCTTCTCTCTCGCATCTCTCTGTTTTGATTAGACTCCTCGAGCATAAATACATTAAGTTATCAGGCAGTGCGGAGGAATTTAATCGATTTATTGGTAAAATTATGATCAGTAAATGCGAAATCGGAAAATATTCATAGTTCCTTTGTACGTTAAGCTAGAGGTTCTAAATTGAACCATAGAGCAGAGTGAATTACATAAAATGGATGAAATCAATAGAGACTCTTTATCTATTCAATATTAACTCTTATACTAGGCCTCTATATGATGCTGTTTATGATAATTAATCACGAGATATTGTGCAAAGCAATACTTCTATTAGAGAGGAAGGATTGCGTCTCATCAGTTAGATTATTCGCAATTATTATACATGCTCAGACATTAAGGCAAAATCCATCGTGATTAATTCAGTGGAGTTTCTGCTTCTATCAAATGAAAACTTGATTTGCTTCCTTCACTTCTTCAAGGGATACCTCTTTGATAATCTAATTTCTGACCAAGCCTTCCACCAGATAGTGTTCAAATAGTTAATTCGATTAGAATAATACTAAACCGTTAAACTTTTACTTACTGAAGATTCAATCAATACGTACAATATCACTTACGAAACCATTTAGATGCTAATTATAGATCACATAATCTAACTAATAACCGTGAATCGGATCAAAAAGATAGAAGTCAACCTGCTCCTCTTGCTGAATATCATCAAACTGTCGCCCAGCAGCAAATAAATCACTCACTTTATCTTGGCCTATTATCACTATTACAAATACTTATAGGACAGAGATATCAATCTATCCAAGTCTGAAAAGTAGTCCATCACCATCCACCATCTCTATAAAATCGCAGATGACTATCCAAACAAAATAGAAAACATTGATTTCAACTATCTCTTCTCCCTCCAGTCGTGCATCAAATTAAATTACATGCAATCCAAAACCCCCTTCCAACCAGTGGTCACCGATTAATTTTTAAAATTTAAGATCTATCTCTGCAATAAAGCCTTCAGTATCAAAAAAACTAAATTTGCCAATGAGATCATTCAATAAATTGTCAGGTTTGAACCTCCATGGATCAGCACAGAACTTATTAAAATCTGCAAAGAAAATCCAAACTGCGATTAACATTTTATCATGATCGCCTTCAACTACTGCGCTCGGGGATAGGATTTGGAATACATCCTTAATTTTTACTAAAAGAATAAAGTTAAAAGTAATCCCAATCACAAACTATCTCTCAAAAATATACGTAATTTGGGCAAACTACTGCAAGATGAGAGTTATCTCATGCTGGCAGACGATCTTATCATCAACGAGAAGGAGTATGTAAATCTGGTGGCAGAGTTAGCCTTTAACGAAGAAGAGGAGTTCAAGACAAAACACGACTTGTTCTTCAAATTAATGGGAATATAACCAGAACGATCATTTTACTATGCTGTGAACTACAACGTCCCTGTGACTTTTGTGGTGAACTTTATCACAGAGGGCGTCCGGAAGAATATCATCAGTACCATAAATATCCTTCCCTACATCATAAAATACCTCTTTTTTCGAATTAAAAAATAATTGAGCAGCACATATCAATACATTAAATTCAAGGAATATAAGACATTCCCTTTGGAACAAATATTAAAAACTGATATAAATGATTGGAGAAAAATGCCCAATATCAATAGTTATGCGCTTGAACATTTCAGCAAAATGATCAGCAACTATCAATGCTATCAAATAGCGAGTGAAGAATTTCTTTCCCTTTATGTCAGTGATAATCAAAGATACCGTTTTATCTTTGATTAAAAAATTAGAAAAGATAAATTAGTTGAACTAAGAGATCAACCAATGGCTAAGGCCAACGCATTCGTACTCAAGAGGTTATGCGAATCTATGTCAATTGACATCATATAGCTGAGCTTCTATAATTTATACAGTAAAATCAATGTGAATGACTAAGTTGATAATTAAAGTTGGACAATCGTTCAGAAATTAATCTATTGGGGATAAGACAAGGAGATTGCATCCTCCATCGTGCAGAAATTGAGTCAGAAGATAGTATCGATGAAGCTGCTGGTGAGTATTTATTAATATATGAGGGAAAGCTAGCAGGTTTATAAAAGCATCATTACAGCTGAACATCTACAAATATTGAAAAGTTTGGCGGCAGTATAAGGCAAGAACGATCTTTACGGCATCATCCCAGAGGATTTCTTTCATCATGAGATCAGTGTTTACCCCAATAAGATGAAGATACTTTCAGATACACACTTTAGGATATTGAAATAGTTTGGATCCTTGACAAATATCTTTATTATCTCAAAAGCTCTCTACTTCATGTACGGCTGCAACGACGATGTGTAAAAGATCGTCCTCAGTGAATTTTCACTGCAGCAATAGGACTCTTAGTAATTCTAGATGCTTCGCAAAAAGATAAAGAATGATATCTGAATTAGTTATAAGATAATTATTTATTCCAACAAAATAAAAGATAAATTTATTGGTAATCATACATCAGCACCCTTTACAGCTCGTGGTCACTTTAGAAATTTTTTTTTACTATTCGATTGACACTCCCACTTTAGCATCCGGTTTTGGATTGAAGGCCATGTTAATTAAATTTGCTTGGACGCAATCTTAGACTATTTTACGAAACGCCTCATTCACTCCGACGTTATCTTTGGCTGATGTTTGAAGATAGGTAACTCTGTGGCCTTCAGCAAATATTAGAATCTCATCGGTTGGCACTTCTATATCGAGATCACTTTTGCACCCAACCAGATAGACTTGCCCCTGAACATCATAATTTGTGATTTACTCAAGCCAATGCATTAAATTCTCAAAAGATTTCCTGTCGTTGAGGCTGAAACACAAGCAAATGGCATGAGAATCTAAATGATAAATAGACTACTTTTATAGTAAGGTTTTTGGATGGATCTGAAGCGTTCCTGTCCGGCAGTGTCCCATATTTGCACTTTAGCTGCTATTTTACCGACCTGATAACGCTTAATTCTAAAATCAACTCCAATGGTGGCCAAATGCTAAATAGAGAACACATCCTCAGCCTACCGCCTGAGCAAAGAGGTTTTACCCACACCACTGTCCCCAGTAAACACAACCTTTAAAAGCATTTCATGATTTTAGGTCATCCTTTCTCCCAAATGAAATATGATTATATTTTTAAATAATCAATTCTGATGGTTTATAGGTTAATTCAAATCTTCGGATTCTAAAAGGAATTTATCACTGTATATCACCTATCGACTTGATCTTCAAGCGGCATTGCTTAAATTACTGTAGGAAAATGCAACTGCTCATTCTTACTGATTTCTTTTTTTATTTGTATTTTAATAACATTAGTAAGAACACGAGAGTTTAGAGGAATGCGCTTAGAAAGTAAGATAATCTGATAATTTAAAATTCTTATTCTTTCTTCATATGAACAATCAAGATCATTAATTGTTCATAAAAAATAGCTGATTTGATTTATCAATCAACTATATTAATATTATCCAATGAGCCTCTGGAAAAAAATGGAGTTGAGTATCTTTTCGTACCTCTATCGCCGAAGGACAGTGAGAATGGCAAAGAAATATACAAATTTTGCAAAATCAATTTGTTTTGCCATGACAGCACATTACTTTCTGAATCAATCCAGTTGGAAAGGAGATTTACTCATCAAAAATTACGAGGAGATGGAAAAACCACAATCTTTTTTTATTGACGGACCAGATCCATTTAAACTCACTGAAGAACAGTGGCGGATCATCCAGTAAAATTATATGCGATTCCACTTGCGTTGATTTAAGAGCTATCATTTTGGTAATCAAATCAGAGGCAAAGCTATTAGCAATTAAAAATTAATTAAAAGATTATAATCACAATACTCCTCAAATGTTGTAGATTATATCCTTTTTAACTTCCTTCTTGAAAATATTTTTAGCCCCCAGTTCAATTACAGTCGGCCTTCCATGGGGACAATTCCACGGGCTTTGCAGATAGGCAAGTTGACTCACAAGTTGAATCATATCCCTTTTGCTTAGTGCTAATCCAACCGTAACAGCAGTTTTACATGCTTTCATGGCGCACATATCTGTAAATTTTTTAATTCGGTGCAATTCTTTCTTTTGCTCGACAATGTCCATAAAATATTACATTCCTAGTTTTTTGTCGTAGAAAATTGGGCATCTCATCAGTTTGAGATAAGTTCGATCAATAATCTAATAGTAAAAACCGGCTTAAGTGAGAAGAGGCTTGCAATCTTAGATTTAATCCACTTAGATGGTCGTAATTTATCTTTCTTAGAAGTTGTTGATAGATTAGAGTCGAGTACTGGTGTTGAGGATATTTTCATATAAATGCTTTTAGGATGAGGCGTGTTGGTCCACCATATAGAATTTGTTGTTGAAAAGGCAGAGAATAAATCCTAAGTTAAACTGACCAATCACTTCAAAAAGTTTAAAACTTTCCTTCTTTAAGTTTTTAACAGCAAATTCTTCCAACCCTTATAAGCCTTACATTGATTCAATTATCTTGGATGCGATACCTGATTAATCTTGCTCAATAACCTAAACTCCCTCCTCAATTTGACTGTTTTTACTTAATTGATCAGGATTACCTTCTCCTAGAGAAGGATTATTAAATTTACTGCTGTGATCATGTATCTTTTAATTGAATTTTACGAATATTTGACTCATGTCCACCTTCAACTTCGACTTAATTCTGGCCTATAGTTCTATATCATGTTTGGGAGTGTATTGTGGTTTTACTATATTTTCATCTTGTTTCTCCTCATTCTCTATTCCTTCAGAAGGGTTATTCAGTTCCATTGGTCCTTCTATTTATCCTGAACTATTGATTTACTATTCTATGAGGTTATTTTTTTATCTGTGATGCTTTGATTTCGACGAAGCCACTGATGCTGAGTCTTTAGGTGTAGCACAATGATGTTATTTTCCATGTTTTTAAAGAGTGCCCGAATCACCTTGCTTTTCTTTTTTCTTTTTATTACTCACAAGTTTATATGATTGAATGTTGGCATGTGATTTTTAACTTCCAATTTTTGAAAACTCACTTTAAATGGCTTATAATTTGACTTCTTTCAAAAATTCTGCTCTGCGATTGGCATCCTCTTGTTACTATCTGACCTTGCTTTATTGATTTTATTTGCGAATTAACTCAAACTCTTCATTGGCAACAGAATCAGGTTTAATTAAAGTTTGCTCTTAATTGGCTGGAGGTTCAAAGTCATTGGAAGTCACTCTTCTAATATTTGTGTTATTTAAAGACATTTTACTGTTTAATCTTTACTTGAGCTTGGCTAAATTAATGTTTATTTTGGGAAGTTATGAGAGCTCCATCGAGGATTTACTGGCTTTAGTGGAGACAAATTCTTTCTTCCGCTCATCAAACTGTAAATTCGCACGAGATTACTCAATGAGTGCCAAAAATTTTGTCTTTTTATCAGGAACTGTTTATTACTTTTGTGTGTTTTTCTCTGGTTTTGTGTTTTATCCTATTTTACTGGAAATAGGTGACTTATTTGTCTTTTCATTTTCGTCTTCCCTTATAAATTTTCCAAAAATAGATGATTGTGATAAATCTGCTCCATTTTGACTTCCCCCTCTTTTCTCCTGATAATTAGACAAAGTGGGAATATCCTCAATAACATGTTATCCAATTTCCTTCCTAAGTTGTTCGATGATATTTTCCACAGCATTTTTCCTAATAAATATTTCTCTCTTATTTGGTGCGAGATTAACATCAATCTGTTGGTGCTCAAGTTTAAGATTAATAACAAATGCATACTTAGTACTACTGTTATATTTTTTATAGATTTAGTTAAACAATGAAAGCAGAATTGGTTGGATATCCACTGGCCTGCGGTTGATAAACAGATAGTGATAGTTTTTCTTGATAAAAATGTTTTCTCTAGAACTACCACTCTATATTTTGTTTAGCACGAAACCTTAGAACAGAGGGTTGTTAATATATACTAAATTGTTGCCAATTCGCTCATCTAACTATTTGATTCGGTCCAGCCAGCTTTTTCTGTTGAATTAATGATGCGAAATTGTCTCAATGATTACTTCCTCCTTCCCTTATCGAGTGTTCATAAATATAAACTGAATCTCTGGGTAAATTAAGCAAAACTATTTGATAAGCTCATTCGTTTTTTTAAGAAATTATTTATGCTTTGAGATTAGTTAGATATGCCTCACAGGAAGAGTTTTAAAGATACCATCAATGGTTACTTTTGTCCCTGTACTTCTAGAACCCTCGCGGTTTGGTAGTTTAAAATTAAACTATCCATGACAAAGCCTTTCCTCTTTAAATTACTAACAGTGAAGAGTGACAACGTTAAATTTACGACGAAAGCCATCCTTTGATGATTTGCTTTCAATTGTCATGTCGGCACTCACTCGACCAATGGAGTGAATAGCTTCTCCTCTAAATCCAAGATAATCGAAGCGGTCATTCCCTTTATTTTTAGATGTAGACCCTTTCTAAATATTTAACTTATTACTTTTCCCAAAAAATCAAAATTATCTATCCCCATCCCATTGTCAATGACTTCTATTGTTTGTTTACCGTATTCTTATAGTTTTATTTTTATGTAAGTAGCTTTCGCGTCGATTGAGTTGTCGATGAGCTCTTTAATGATATCAGGCAAGTTTGTGATGACCTGCTGAGCGCAAAGCTATTCCGCTGTCTTTTAAGATAGAGCTTTAATCATTTCTTTGATTATACCAGAGGATATTATTGATAAGTTTAGCGGTTTATTAAATTACACAAAAACGAGGGAAAGTGGAT
>Ga0302186_10001074_pt1 | contig 23356 bp, 28 predicted proteins | sample II_Bog_E1_2_FD_198782 | JGI IMG/M metagenome (GOLD analysis project Ga0302186, IMG submission 198782) | Peat permafrost microbial communities from Stordalen Mire near Abisko, Sweden - II_Bog_E1_1 | ecosystem: Environmental > Terrestrial > Soil > Wetlands > Peat | place: Sweden: Abisko...
TGGCAGCAGCTGCATGGGATTGAACTCTTGGCACTGCGTCAAATAAGGTTTGAATTAAAGAGGGAAGCACGGGGTCAGTGAATGACTCTTGGAATTTGGGTTGCATGTCATCTGATATTTGTCCGATGCAATGGCAAACAGCATATCTGATCTTTGGATTCGGGTTCTGGATATAATTCAAGACAACTTGCACAATTGGTCGGATTTCTTCTATTTCTTCAATATATTCTCCAACCTTTATGATTATTTTTTAAAAACCCTTATTAATTAATTGTTTTTACTTGAGATAAGGCCATCAATGCGGCATGATGATATCGCCAATCAGGTTGAGCAAACATTGTTTGAACTGAAGCACTCAATGTTGGGAGAATCTCTGTATCTCCGACCGAAGAAATCAAACGATCAATAGAGTTCATCCCAAAACGCACCACTTCAAAATCAGGGTCTTCTTCGAAGTCTTCATTGAAACCTTCAGCTGGTTTTTTCCAATCTTCTTCAATTTCCTCATCAATATCTATCATGTGATAGAAAATCATCTCCAATAATCTTTTTAATTGGTCCTTGTTGTTTCGGATATCCTTCGGTAATCTTTCAATGTAGCAAATCAGGATTTCAGTGGACATTTTCTTGACTCCACTTTCATCGAAATTCTAAATAAAACCATTAGATTTAAAAATAAATTCTATTCATACCTTATCGAAAGTTATTTTGAACATCACATCAAATAAAAGGTTAAAGTTCTTCTTGAAAAATTTCGGTTCAGTCTCCACGATATCACTGATTACAGTCAAAGCGTCTTCACCCTTAAAGAAAACCTATTTAATTATCAAATTCTCTCTAATCTCTTACATAAGTCTCATCTTCTGTCAATAAAGCATAAGTCGCCTCCAACATCACAGGAATCAATTCTTCGAACTTCTTGGTGTGTTTTGGTTCAACTATTTCAATGAAGCTCCCCAAAGCCTCCAAAGCGGCCAACTTAATGTTCTTGGAGTTGTTGGTCAATCCTCCTTTGAAAATATTCAACAGGGCTTCCTTCTCTTTGACAAAGGTCTCTGAGGCATAGGTAAACAATGTTGCCAGGATCTTCAGTCCTGATTCAATTAAATTTTCTGATGGACAACTCAACAATTGCATGATCATGCCAGGCAACTCAGGCCATTTGTTCTCAGATGGTTGGGTGTTCTGGTTGAGTTGGTCCTGATGTTCCATCAAAGTACCTCCTATCTCTCCGATAGCATCACAAATTTGATGTCTTATTGCGGAATCATTTTCGTTTCCTAAAGCCTGGAATATGATTTGTTTGACTTGAGTCTGGACTTGAACATTTAATTCGGTCCAAATGTTCACATAACTTTTTTCAGAGAAGGCGGATAGGTTCTTTCTAAGGGCAACTGCTGAAAAGCTTCGAACTTCCTTATCCGTGTCTTAAATTTGAATTTTATATATGAGGAAAAATAAAGTGATTACTTTGCAAGAGGTTCAAAAGGAACAAAACGTAATCGTTTGGTGAAGCTTTTTTGAAACTATTGAGAGATTCCTCACTTTGTTTACGAAGGGTGTTGTCGGAACCCAAAATATTATGAATGACTTGGATCAATTGATCTTGGTTCATTTGGAAGAAGAGCAGGAAAGATATTTATAATTTTGGATAAATATTATAAATTATTTTCAGGAATTTTGCCTCTTATACAAACAAAACAAAATGTATCTTTTTTCCGCTCAGGAAATTAATAATGCGAAACTCCGAACATCATTTTTTTTATTCTAGCTAAATTTCAGAAATTCTTTGTTTTTTTCCCCTCTAAAAATGAGTTCTAAAGGCAAAAAAACTCAATTTAAAAAATCCAGATTTTCACAAATTCACCACTTTTAAGCTTATTAAGATAATTTTTTTTTGGGGCTAAAAAAACAAAAAAAAACAATAAATGGAAAAATTAAGAGTTTTGGATTTTTAATTTCGTTCCGATAAGAAACCTTGATTCATTTAATGTTAATATTCTTAAAATTTCGGCCTTTTAGTTCAATCCCAATTTGGTTCTTCTCCAATGTCTTCTTTTCGAGTTGTATCTGGGGGTTTTTTTATTGGAATTTTTAAAAAAGGAGATGAAGCTTTGATATTAAAAACCTGATTTTGTTTCCGGTTTTGTATCTAAACCAATTTGGCAAGGGTCTATTTTGTCGGATTTTTTTACCTAATTTTTTCTTTAGCTGAAAGGTCTTGATCGCACCCTAAAAATCGAGATAAATGTCGGACTATAGGAAATAAAAAGAACCATTTTTTTGTTTTTGGATATATTTGTTTTGTAGCAATTTTTATATTTGCAAAATATATTTATGTTTTTTTTAATTAAAAGGACATAAAAGAAAAAAAAAATTAATATCTTGAAGAAAATTTTAAAAAATCAATTTTTTTATAGCTTAAATAAAATTTCGTAAAAAACGATAAAACTTTGGCTGTTTTTTGAAACTTCCTTTTTCAATTCATATAATGAGGCTTCGTTTTCAACGATTCTTTCATTGACGTAGAGAAGGACCTAATTAAAAGAATGAATATTTGTTTTTATTAGAAAATGTACATTGTCAACACTAACTTTGTTGAAATTTATTAAATTTATTTGATTATTTTCAGAGATTTTTGCTAAGTCAAGGGCTCTTTTCAAAATTAGTTTCTTCAATTGTTCAGCTGGGACTGACTTTTCTAAAATGTTTTTAAATTTCAGCACATTTTTCAATTGGACGATATTGCTTTGAAATTATAGAAGAGCGCGTTTTTTAAAAAAAAATTACAAATCAGCTTCTGTTTTTGGGTGCAATGACAAAATTAGTTCATTAGACTCAAGTTGCTCCAAAGCGGGATTGATCATTTTTGTAGAATTTTGAATGTTTTTCGATTGGATTTCTATAAATTGTGGTTTTTCTTCACCTTGGTTGGTGGGAATTTTTGCTTTTTCTTTTTTTTGATTAAAAGTTCCTTCATTTTTTTCGGAAAGAAATTTTATAGAGATTTCTTTTTTTTCAGTTATGGGTTCAGGGATTTCTTCAATCTTGACAGATAGATCTAGTTTAATTGATGTGTTTTTTTTATTCTCCAATATTGTTAATCTGTTTTTAAAATCATTGAATTTGGTTTCATCATTAATCCCATTGACGAAACTTTCGAAATCGAGGTTTAGTTTATCGTGAATTATTTCGCTCAGCCCTTTCACATCATCCTTTTTGATTTTTTTCCGTTTTAGATATCTAGCGTTTGCACCTAAGTTTTTTTCTAAAAATTAAATTTATGATATTTTTTTTTATGACTATTATCGAAATTATATTCTTCAATGATAGTTTGCAAGTCATAGTCTGGAAATAATTCTTTGATCTTCTTAATAATGTTCATTTCCTTTATTGCGTAATGAGGATATAAAGTATCGACTAAATTTTGTTTGTAGGGGTCTTTTTTGATAGATTTGCGGTAGTTGTTTTCTATTGAATGACCACAAAGAGGACATTTGTAATGACAACTCTTCGAATTTTGCAAATAATTGAAAATGCATAATTTGCAGACTTATAAATTTAGCTTTGGCATTTTAAAAATGGCATTTAAAATACATGTGTGGCCACATTCGGCTATTGTATGGGCAAATCGAAAATAACCATCACAGAGGGAACAACTTAAATAGGGGTCAAGTTTTGATTTCTTGAATTTTATCTTTGGTTTTAAATCAAGTTTAAAATGTGAAGAAAAATAAAAAATTTCACCATTAGCTCTGAATTCATATTTTTATTTTGTTATATATTTTAATATTTTTTTAAATGCTATTCTAATTAATTTTTCTCATATAGTTCAAAATAATATGAATTTTTTTTTTTCCGATTTTAAATTAAAATTTCAAATTTGTTTGTAAAGAGATAATTTTTTTTACAAAATAATGAAATGACAGAAAATTAATATAAAAAACAAAACTTTTTGGAAAGAAAGATCTCCAATATCCTGAATTCTTGAATTTGATCTTTTCTTTATCTGCATAATTCATCAGATCTTTAAATATTTATAAATAGGAGAAAGAAAAAAAACGAAATCAGACAGCTCCAATTTTTTAATATCATTGATTCTTTTAGAATTCAATGCGTATATAGATTATCATCATATTTTTTTTTAATTTTTACTATTACTTTGTATTGGATCTCTTTTCTTTTTTGTGTACCTCTTCTCCGCTGATATATTAAGCTAAAAACAGTGATTAAGGAAAAAGAACAAGAAATTAGAAATTAGAAATTTTTATTTCAGAAGGAACAATTGTTAACTCTCATGTGCGATCAAGTACACAAAAATTTCATCATAGTATTGAAAAATCACTTTTATTAGTTTACCTTTGTTAAAGAAACATTTCAAATAATCATGTTTGAAGCATAGATGTTCCAAAACAAAGATATATTTTCATTGAATTTATTTTTATTTATTATTTTTTATAATTTCCAAAACCAACTTATAATATATTAAATTTATTCTTTCTAACTAAATTTCCTCAAAAAATTCTGAATTATGAGAGTTTGTTGTTTGTTTTCTTTATAATTTCACAAATCTTAACTTAAACTGGAACCTTTCAACAGTTTGAGTCTCTTTGTCAAATTTGACTTCTCAGTTTTTTAATAAAAATTTCAATGAGAAGGGGTAAAGTATTAAATTTAAAAAAATGTCTGAGCTATCGTTGTTTATTCCTTTTTTTATTTAATTTGAAACATTTTTATTGATAAAATTATTTTTCTTTTTCGCCAGGACCAGCTTCTACAACATTTTCATCTCTCCATATTTTGCATGTATTGTCTTTGGACCCTAAAGAAAATTTCCAAAAAACAAATTTTAATTTTTTCTTTCAACCTGTAATGATGGTATCTCCTTCATAATTGAAAGCACAACTAAAGATTTCATCAGTATGTCCTAAAATTTTAAGATATAAAAAGAATCATTTTTAGAATTCAAAAAACAAAAAATTTCAAAAATGGTATTCACCTTTTAAAACTTGAACTTCTTCTCCTGTGTCTGCAGACCATATTCTAGCTGTGCTATCAGCCCCCGCAGTAATTATTTTAGTCCCCTGTGGATTAAACGACACCTTTGATATTTCTCCTTCATGGCCTTTTCATAAAATTTCATTGAACTTGTATTTTTTTATTCATATTCACGAACCTTGCAATATTCCAATGCAAGCAGAATCGTAGACATTGTAAATTCTAGCAGTACCGTCTGCACTTGCAGTGACTAATCTTGTTCCTGTTGAATTAAATCCAATGTCTAAAACTTCATCGACATGACCTCGAAGTGTCGAGACGCATTTTCCAGATTTAACATCCCAAATTTTACATGTTCTTAATCAAATTTTATGATGTTTCCTTTAAATTTTACCTGTCTATTGAGCCTGTTGCGCAGAAATCTCCAGTGAACTCAAATTGCGTGCTTGAAATCTCACTTTTATGATCCGAAAGAACATGAATGCACATTCCAGAAGCCGTATCCCAAATCTTATCAATTTATGAGATTTGGCACTAAAAAAATATTTGAATGAATTACTCTGGCAGTTTTATCAAATGATCCTGTCAAAATTTTATCACCATCTGCGTTAAAATGCAAGCTCACAATTTCCCCAGTGTGTCCTTTTAGGGTGGCAACTTCCTTTCCAGTTTCCACGTTCCAAAGTTTGGCTGTTTGATCCTTAAAATTTGTTTTATAACAAAGAAAATATATAAATTCCTGACCATTGAGCCTGTTGCAATCAAAAATCCTTGAGGATCAAACGATGCACAAACAATTTCATATTGATGCCCATAAAATGTGTGGAGACATGAACCGTTGTTGGCATCCCATACCTTCCAACTGTCAATAGAAATTTACTAAATTTTTACTTTGGCTGTTTTGTCAAAAGACCCTGTTACGATTTTATCTCTAAATTTTAAATTTTAAAAATCATAAGAGTTTTCCCAATTACCCGAAAGGATTATTGAAGGCAATAGTATAAACCACATTTTTGTGACCCTCCAAAGTTAAAAGTTCTTCCCCTTGAAAAGTATCCCAAACTTTGCAAGTTCTGTCATAACTTCCTGTTATGAATCTAAATTTACATTAAGAATATAAATATAAAGATCGAAAGAGTTTATCAACCTGTCACCGTTTTTATTGAAGGCACAATTGGTCAAAGGCAACACGTGAGCTTTCAAGGTCTTAATCAACTTAAAATGCTGGTTCTTTTTGGATTCGACTTTATCAATGAGTTCTATAAAATTTCATTTTTTAGAAACGGCCATTTTATAATATTACTTTTTATTAAAGCCTTCAATTGCGGCCTTCGGCTTTCTGTTATGATTGGCTCTTCTTGTATAATTTCATGTATCAATTGGTCTACATCAGTTCTAATACCATTTAAAAAAATAGTTAGATATATTATTTAAGGGTGGAGTTTTACTCTGATGAGAGATTCAAGAGATCAATTGATTTGGTTTCAATCTCTCCATTTTTCTTCACATATTCCAGAATGATACCAGGGGGGTAATATCTCAATAAAAACCTTTTTAATTTCATTTTTTCTTTGATTTGATTTTGAAAATTTTTTTCTAATATAAATGATTTTTTGTTATTATGGAAAATTATAGTTTTAAATTTTGAATTCGAAATTTTCAACTTAATATTTTTTGTAAAACTGATCTCCAACCCTGTTTTTACCCATTTGCTCAATAATATCTCTGCATTTTCCTGCCTTTAATTTCGCCCATTTAATAAAATCTTGAACGTCTTTATCAATATTAAAATCATCATATTCTTTTGTAATAGCTAAATTTCTGATCAGAATTTTCTAAAAATGCAATTTTAAAAATTGCGTTAACTTTCTCAAACCTTTATGTAATCAGGCACATATTGTAGCAAAATACAAGGGAGAGTAAATAATATAACGTCAATTGATTCTGCTATCTTAAATTATGAAAAAAAAGTATTAAAGAAAAAATGCGATTTTTTACCACTGTTAATTTAGCATTAAAATTTTTGAAGGTCTTTGAAAGTATAGGATCAAGAGCCAACAAAGATCTCCCTCCAAAATAGTCTCCTTCCAATAATTTTTTGTATTCAATCTAATAAAAAAAATATAAAATCTGAGAATGTATCGTTTACTAATTCTAAATATTTAATTTTCGAATCATTTTCATATGCTTGAATTTGGAATGGGAACAGTCTAACTGATAAATTTAAATCTTCTTTTATTTCCTCCTCCATTACAATAGAGTTCCTCCTATCAGTGTCAGGTTGATCTAAAAAAGAAAAAAAAAAAATACAATATCAAAAGATTTTTTAATATTACAGTTTTGCAATCCAAAAGTGAATTTTTTCAAGGGGTCATTCATTCTCCTCATAAAATTTGATGGCTTTACAATTCTATCCACAACCACTTCTTTCACAGCCTTTGATTGATTAAAGTTATTAGTTATTGAAACAAAAATTATGACGAACTAAAAAAATAATACCTTGCATCTTCCTTGCCCCACAATATAGAATTCATCAATATGACTACCATCCCTTACAATGACCTCTCCCATTTTAAACTTTTTCACTGATAAGTAGCTTGCAAAAGGAATCAAAGAAGCTGCATCGCATTCTTTAAAGAAAGAAATTTTTTTTAGAATTTTGAGCTTAAACTCGAAATCAGCTTGATATAACGAAAGCAAAATTGTTTTAAATTCGTTTCTGGGAATAACAAGCAAGTGTGAATTTTCTTGAACCTTAATAGTGGCCAAACGTCTTTGTCCTTCTCTGATTTTTGAATCAAAAACATCCTTTATTTCATTTTCAAGTTTTTCAATAACCTTCTTGTAAGTGTTATATTTGTTGTTTAATTCTTTCATTTCTTTCAATGTTTTTTGCTTTTCTTCAAAAACCTTTTCATCTTCCTCCTTTTTGATGAACTTATAAATATCACTCTTAGTGATGATTTGAGAAATCAAATCAATTTTCAGTTCTTTTGTGTTGCGGTTGGCCCCCATCATAGCTAATTCTCCGAAATTACTTCCATCATATAGGGATGCTACTATATTTTCACTTATCTCTCCATTTTTGTTACGCATATTCACTATGACATTCACCGAACCTTTTAAGATAACATAGAGGGAATCGCCAAAATCCCCTTGTTTAAATAAAATATCATTCCCAGATTTTTTCATTAAATTTGATATTTTTAACAAACGATAACGAATTGGCTTTTGGAATTTTGCGAAAAATTTAATTCGTTTGGTTATTTTATCTATTTTTTCAATATCTTTGTCTTCTAAATGGGAATATTCTTGCACCAAAGTTTGCAGCTCACTTTCTGTGATATAATTATCCCCCACTTTTCAAAGTTTTAGTATTTTTTTTTTTTTTTTTTAAACCTCTCGTAAAATTATCCTTATCTTCACTTTGATTTTCATATTCTTGATAAATTATCTCTTCTCTTAACAATTTTTGATATTTCTGTTCAATGGTATTTACAAGACCAGCCAGCTCATTTTTTATATTTTCATTAAGTTCCAAAATTTTTTCCTTTTTGTCTTATGAATTTCCCCAAAAAAATTAATTTTAATATTATAAAAAACTAATATCAACCTTCATGTTTCAGATTGGTTTGCTTTATAGCCAAATTCAATGGGGGTAGAGGAATCTCAGGATTGCTGACCATATTATTCAGATTTTCAATGAAATTTTTTTCAAACAATCTGCTGATTTTGATTTTTCCTTCATCCTTAATGCCAGCAGTCGAAATTCGACCTTCTTTAGAATTTTTTTTCTTGATGGTCGGTTTTAATAGGGAATCTTTGAGTTTTTTATTGAAAGAATATCGCAAAACGTTATTTTTTTTTGGGCTGGATGCAATTGAATGAGTTATGGTGCTTGGTGAGGAGCAGTTTTTTTGAATAAACGAATTGTTATTATTTTTTTTTAAAATTGAAGTTTTGGGGTATGCAAACCAACCTTTTTTTTGTATATAGCTTGCATTGAAGTAAAATTGAGTGTTTTCTTGGACTTTATTACTCGATTCAATTAAAGTAATGAATTTCTTGGTGTCATAAGATAAAAATCTGCATTTTTTAAAACCATTTTCTTGATTTTCATTTTGAACTGGTTTTTGTTTTTCAGGTAAATTCGAAGCAGTTTTATTGTTTTTGGCATTCATAAGCTCACATATTTTGAAAGGATATCTTTCATCTTGCTGGGTTTCCTGAGTTTTTAATGTTTTGTCGCATACTGTGGTTGTTTGTGTGCTGATACATTTTTTTTCATTATTGCTGAGATTCGTTTGGATAATAGTTAGGTTCCTGTGGGCAGATTTTAAGGATCTCTTATATATTCCTTTGATCATCAGTTGATTTTTCGAATCCAGAGAGAATCTTGTTACATTTTTCGAAATGTTTAATGGGAAATTCGATGAAGAATGGATTTTTTGAGGATGTTCAGGATTTAAAATAGTCGTGTGGACATTCATAAATGATCTCTTGCTATTTTATTAAATTTTTTTTAATTGATAATTTCTTGAAAACTTTTTTGTTGTTTTTTTTAATTTATGTTTCGATAAAAGAAAAAAAAATATAAAAATAAATTTTTTTATCAAAATTTTTTTTTAAAATAAACAATTTAAAATTTTTTTTTTTTTTTTTTAAAAACTTTTTGAAATTTTATTTTTTTATTCAAATTGCATTAGGCAAAATTTAAAAAGAAAAATTTATTTAAATCCAAGCAAATTCAACAAAAAAAAATGGATTCCCAAATTAATGATCTCGAAAAAAATGTTTTTGCTTTAGTTTCAGAAGTTGAGAATGATTTTTCTCCTGATCGCTTGACGAAAATTAAAAACAGATTCGATGAATACATCAAAGAAATTGATAATTATTTGAATAATGCTATTCGTAATTATTTTACAAATAAAGTACTCATCTAACTTTTCCATAGAGGAAAACAAAACCGTCAAAGCCAAATATTTGTATTTAAAAGGGAAAGTTCTTGATATTTTACCTGAATATTCAAAGCAAGCAGAAGAATCCCTTTCAAAATCTGTTCCTCTTTTTATTTTTTTGTAATTTTTTAAAATTTTGTAGCTGAAACTGAATCCAAACAACTGTGATTGTTGGAACATTCTCGGTTTTTAAATCATTTCAATCGATACTTAAAAAATAAAAAAGGGAATATATTGTGGAAAAAAAACGATAAAGCTGGAGCTGAAAGATGTTTTGAGGGTTCTTTAGAGCAGGTTACATTTAATTCATTATAATTTTTTTGAGTTTGTTTTGAGTGTGGCAAAAATAAAGTGGCTCTCAGATCTCTTTCTATGGTGTTGAGATCAATTGGTGAAAGTATGAATATTTTTAAAATTTTTTGGAGCATTTAATAAAAGATGGGGATTCCAAAAAAAAGAATGTGGTGAGATCAATAGACTTGGCAAAAACTGCATTAAATATTGACTTGAAAGATGGAGAATCATGGTACGTCTTGGGGAACGCTTATATGTTCAATTTTTTTGTGAATATGACTTTGATTACGGAATTGCATAATGCTTTGAAAGCTTATAATCAAGCAGAAGCAAATTTAATGAAGAGCAACCCTGATTTACATTATAACCGAGCAAATGTTTTTAAAATAAATTTATCTGAAAAAAAAAAAAATTTGGAAATTTAGATTTTGTGTTATTTGGAAGATTATGATCTCGCAGTTGAAGAATACAAAAAGGCTGATGCTTTAGATCCTCTCCTTCCTGCCAAAAAAGACATCCAAAACATAAAAATCAACATCATTAAAACCTATAACTACATTCAAAGCAAGGTAAGGCTGAACTTTATAATTATTTTAATTTAAAAAAGGGGAACATTAAACCCAAAAAATTGGGTAATTTAGTGAAAAGCATACCATCTGCGTTAAAGGAACCCCCAAAAGATTTATCTTCACAAATAAATTATGAAATTAATAATTTAGATAAATTGAAATTTGGACAAAACAAAGGAAAGATTCTTTCAGGAAAAATTTTGACAGCAATTACAGAAAAAGGATCTGTTCCAGCGTATAGTCTCGTTTTATCATTAAACCAATTCTTTTAAGAATATTCATTTGCGTTGATTTTAATTGCGAGTTTGGAGCTTTGTCAGTCTTTAATACGTCAAATGAAATTTACGACAAAATACATGAACAGGCTGATATTTTTGTTGTTGATCCTCTTCTAAAAGAAATAGTTTTGCATGACAACGACGAAGTTTATTTTCATTATTTTTTTTTAATTGATTTTTAAAAAAACAAATAGATTTATAAATTCAAAACCTTGCAAATTTATGAAATTGATAACTTATTTGTTGACAATTTGCAAATAACACCAGCTTTTAGCCCGAATGTAGTCGTGAACGAGACATTTCAACATTAAGTCTAATTAAATCGAATTTTAATGATTTACAACGTGAAAGATTTTAAAACATAAAAAAAAAAAATTCCCAAAATAAAGAGTTAACAAAAAATAAGAAAAAATTTAAATTTTCGAAATTTAAAATGTTAATATTTCTTTTCTTTCAGCTTATGCTTCCAACGGCATTATTTGGCCAGATCACTAATTTTACGGTCACTCCTAATCAGATTGAGATTTTTAGATGCACTGCAATTGAAAGAAATTTTTTCTTTTACATAAGCACGACAGAATTCTTTGAAGATATAATGCCAACAACATTTTCATTTTGCATTGAGCAAACGTCTCCATTAAAAATGAATCCAAACTCAACAAAAAATCTTTTATTAAACGAGACATTCTCCGCTACAATTGATTATGTCTTCGGGAATGGGCAAAAAAGTTCGCAAAACTATCAACAAAATTTTGAAGATGCCAAAATGATAAATTTTTTTATTAACGCGGAAAAGGGTGCTTATCTTTTTACTTTAAATTGTGCAAATGACAATGACATTAATGTTAATTATTTGGCGTTTACCTTTTTTGCTGCTAAAGTGAAACTAAAACCATTGGAATTTGATAGTGGATATCAGTTAGTGAGTGTTCCTGGCTTTTTTAATGGTGTTTATGCGGTTTATGACACTTTTGTTATTTACGCTACAAACCCTTTGCTAGAACAGGGGAAGTCCCGAAGTGAAATTACATTAAGTGAATGTATAGGAGATGTGGGCTTGATGCATTTTAATCCAGATGAATTAAATAGTTTTTTGAAAACCAAAACTTCAAATGAAACACTGACAAGTTAAACAAAAAAGTTTACTATATATTTATTATATTTTTCATAAAAGATATTCAAAACAAAGGAAACAAATATCAAGTCGACATATATGATGGGCTAAATTTTTTCGTGGTTCAAGCCTATGATGGAGTTGTTTTTCAATATGGAATGCCTTCAAAGGCTATGGTGAGGATGGTAACAAAGGCGATTGATTATGAAGGAGAGGTGGTCCCAACTTTGAAAACAAGCAAAATTTTTTACAATTACAAATTTCCTGAAGTTTTGTTAAATTTCTCAAAAATAATGATGAATCGTGATCTGCCAAATAACTCAACAAACTCTTCTGATAACTCTTTTTCCTACAACAACTCTCAAACAAACAATTCAAACAACACCAATGACACTAATCCAATAAGATATAAGATAATTATAGCACAAAATTATTTATGTTTAAGCATAGTTTCCAAATGTGGACAAGACGTTTTTAATAACATCCCCAGAACTGGGAATTTCCAAAATATGAACACATATTATAAGGAAATTACTGCCGATTACGCTCAAAATTTCACTGAGTTTTTGGGACTGAACAGAACCAATCAATCAAATAAAGATGATTCAAATAAAACAAGTAAATTTGGAAATGAATCTAATGACACCATGACACAGGAAAATCAAAATTCCTCTTCCAACAATAGAGGATTTCTTAGCGATGAAACTAATTCAACATTAAACGATAATTCAACATCAAACTATCTAACTAATAACTTCACTAATATTGATGGTTTAGGTTTTCAACCCTTCACATTGTACGAGAATGGAAACAAATTGAACTTAGTAGTGAATTTGGATAGCAAAGATTATTATTTTATCACAGCTATTGCATATTTAGTTGAACAAAACAGCACCTATTTTTATTATGACCCCATTTTAATCAAAGATAGTCAGTTAGGTAATGATAATCTTATAGACATTGGAATGATTTTCATAAGTAAAACGAAAAAAAAAAAATATTTTCATTTATTTTTTATAAAAAAAAGTTATTGGAGCTGTGGTTTTCTCGCTGATTATGATTTTGTGTTTTTACAAATGCATGAGGAGATATATGAACTCAGCAAAAAAAAAAAAAAACGAAAAATCCAAAAAGAAAAACAAATTTTCTGACCAACAAAAAATATTATTTGGGAAAGGCAATAATGAAATGAGTGACAAATTAAAAGTGGACAGACTCAGCCAAATATTGGGTCCCAGTGATATAAAAATAGCTAAACTAGTGTAACATATTTAATTATTTTTCTTATTTTAGCATAATTGGTTCTTTAGTTTAAAATGATTTATTTATCTTATAAAGACTTTATATGAAATATAATACTGAAAAACTAAATCTAAATATCAATTTGGAATTTGGCAATTTTCTCATTTTTAATTTCATTGAATTAAAAATGAAAATCAAAAATGAAATATCGGTTTGGAATTTTATAATTTCTTAACTAAAAAAATATTAAAAAAAACAACGTTTTTAATTTCATCATGCTCACCACATATTCAAATAGCTCAGGCAAACATCTCAACGTCTATGAAGTCGAAGAAACTTTGGCTCGTGAGTTGCAAAAACGCAAGCTTGAGGAAGAAGCAAAGCAATGTGAAATCAACAGGATTTTTGAAGAAAGCGAACAATTGAAAATACTTAAACAAAAAATAACCACTGGCTATATTAGTAAAGAACGAGCAGCCCAGATTCAAGAGAAACAAATGAGAACAATTCAAGACTTAGTAAATCACTTGATTTTTATTTTTTACAATACATTGTTTATATGATATTTAATTTTTTTTTTGCAGAGATATGAAGCTGACTTAGAAAACGAGTTGCTGAGGAAAAAAGCTATGGAAGACCAAAAAGAACGCGAAAAGGAACAGCAAAGGAAAGCGAAGTTGCTTTTGGGAAAAAATGTTGGCTATCATGAAATCTAAAAAATATAATATTTTTTTTTTAGGTTTTAAGACAACAAATGAATGAAAAAATGGAGCAATCAAAGGAAGCAAGAGAACAATATTTGAAGGAAAAGGGTCATGTGGATCATTTAGTGATGAAAATTTTGGAAGAGGATAGACAGTTATATAATTTAAATTTTTTAAATTTTTTTGAATTTTTAAAAAAATGCAAAATGTGTTCAGATTTCATGAAACAAAAGAGACTAAAAAAATTCAACAATATGAATCAATGTTGAAAGCTTTAAATGAAAAGGAGCAAAAGTTAATGTCTGAAAAGACACGAGAGAAAAAGGAGAATGAAAAATACCTACAATATATAAAAGACAAAGATGCTCAAGAAAAGGAAATTAAAGTGAAGAAAGCAGAAATAAATGCTGCCAAGTGAAAATAAATGTTTTAATTCTTAAAATTAAAATAAAACATTTAGAGAAAAATTATTCCTAAAGTTGAAGGAAGAAGAAGAGCAAAGAAGAAAAGAAAAGGAATTATTAGATGATTTAAGAACCGAACTTTACAAAGAAGAATTTGAGGAAAACGAGAGAAAAAAAGCCAGAGAAGAAGCGGACAAAAGACAAAGGTCATTAATTTATTAAAATCTTAGAGGAAAATTTTGTGTAAAGAACGAAGGAAGAGCTTCAAAGAGCTGAAAAACAAGCGAAGAAATTCAAAGAAGATCAATTAAAGGAAGAGGACAGAATGGAAAAAGAATTCAGGAAAAGAATGTTGGATAAATTTGCTGAAGATGATAAAATTGAACAGATGAACGCTCAGAAAAAAAGAATGAAAGAGCTCGAACATCGGAAAGAAGTAATAAGAGAAAATATCATTATTTTGTTCATATTTATGTAATTTAGGTTGAAAGATTATGGCAAGAAAAATTGCAAAACTATCGAGAAGAAAAAGAAAAAGAACTTGAGGATTTGAGAAGGAAAGAAATTCAAGATAGATATAAGGATGATATTGTTCAGGCAGAAATAGAGCGATTGTTAAAAGAAAATTTGCCATATTTGGATGGGTTCATTCCCAAAGGAGTTTTACAAAAGGAAGATCATCTCAATTATATTCCATCAAAGGCACAGAAAAATAGAAAATAAATTGTTTTTATCATTAGTCTATGGAAAAGACAAATATAAATTTAAAAAAATATGAAGTTTGATTTAAGATCATATAAAAATATGAAATTTAAGCCATCTAATTTTTTAAAAAATCATAGAAAATTTTATTTTCTAGATTAAATTTATTAAATAATGAAAATTAAAGTGGTCTAATATTTATTTTTTTATTAATTTATAAATTACTTTCTTTTGTAATTTTTTTTTAAACAAAATTTAATATTCACAATGTCTGTTTTTTAAACTGGTCTTCTAATGTCACCAATAGATTCTACCGAAATTTAAAAAAATAAAAACATTTATAAATCAAATTACTTGAAAAATCAGAGGATTATATTTTCTAACAAAAATTGAAGTATCTACCAATTGTGGAATCTCTGAATAGACCTTATTTTTTTCTTCATTTGATTTTATGATAGTTGTCTTGACATCTTTATTTTAATTCAAATTTTATTTTTGAGAAAAAAATTCAAAAACTTGTCAATTTTCCGAAATAGCTTGTTCTATAAGCTCTTTCAAGTTCTTCCACTGCCAATATTCTTTCCATCTTAACACTGCTATTAATGCTAGATTCACTTTTATAAATTCTTGATAATGTGGAAATTTCCCTTCTATTTTCTGAAAGTCTATTAGTTGTATTAGTATTTCTAAAATCCACAGAACTCATCTGGATCAACTGGTTCAGTTGGTTCTGATCATTTGAAGTGAAACCATCAGAAATATTTTGAGCTCTTAATTGAAGCGCAGGCATATTATTAATTTGAATAACCGGAATGTTTTCAGGTAAAGTGAAATTACTTGCAGTAAAATCGTTTTCCATTTGATTTTGGCTTCTCATCAGCATCATTCGTTCTCTGAAATCATCTTCAGGATTCTTTATCAAGATGGTTTCCCTGACCTCTCCTTTTTTCAGTGTTTTATTGAATGCCAAAGGTTTTTTTTTCAAGTTTTGATTATTATTTTTTTTCGAGTTTGATTGGGATTTCATTTCGGGTCGTTGATGGGCTGAAGTTTTATAGGCTGAGTTTGGGGGACTTTTTTTATTTAAACCGCAATCTGTTCTGGAATTGATGTTTTTCCAATCTAATTTCTGAGAAATCACTGCTGCGGATCTCTTCTTCAAGAAATTATGCCGTTCTTTCCCTTCATCTTCTAAAGTTTCTTTGCTCTTTTTCATAGATAGGCTTCTTTCATCATCAGTTTCCTTTTTGTTCTTTGGTGTGAGTTTCTTTTTTGTCATGAAGGGTTTTTTTGGAGATTCAAATTTCTGTGGGGTGCTTCGACCACTGCTGTTTAATGCAGGAGAATACAATTGTGATTTCTTCTTAAAGTTTGTTTTGAGGGGAGATTCGTATGTCAAGGCCGAAAGAGTGTTGGTTAATTCTCTATTCTCTTCATTCATTGAATTATTCAGGGTTTGGGTGTTTATTTCTGATAAATTCTTGGAAAAGTTTTTGAAATGAGACTTTGGTTTCTCCTCACTATCGCTAGGTTTCCTTATTTTTATCTCTGGAGGAGTTTCTTCTTCCTTCTCTTCTTCCTTATTTCCAGAAATTTTCTTCTTATTTCTCTTGAGAAACTCATGTTTCTTGATAGGCTTCTTTTTTGATATGAAATATTGAGGCTCCTCTAATTCACCCCCAAACATATCATCCCCATACCCTTTATTTTTTGATCCACCTATTGGCATATTTTCTCTCATTTCCCATTTGTTCATTTCTTCCTTCTTCTTTAGTCCTCCCACGGATATATTTTCTCTCATATTCAATTTATTCACTTCGGAAATATCTTTCTGAGATCCCACTGGCATATTTTCCCTCATCTCCCATTTATTTGGTTCAGAATCATCAGGACTTATTTTATTTTTGCTTTTTGTTATAATGTTATTTTTCGTATCGACTTTAACAAGCTCTGATTCTCCCATGGCTATTCTGTTTTTGGAACCTTTCACCATTATATTATCATTCAGTTCAAATTCTTCTATATTCATTTTGCTCTTTATGCCTTTTATAGGCATGTTTTCTCTCATTTCCCATTTGTTCTGTTCTTCGAAAGATTTTTTCTTCGGAAGCTCCTCCATAGAAAAAGCTGCATTATCTATAACTTTATCCTGATCTGTTTCATTTTTCAAAACACTTGTTGCCCTAAGTGAAGAATAGTTACTCTCATGTCTAATAATCGAAAAATCTGGTGTCAAGTTTTTATAATTGCGGGGTCTAAATTGTGATGGTTTATTTTGCAGACTGTTGTTATTTTGGTTTTTTTGTTGAAATTGTTGTTTTTTTAAATGATAAAAAGGTCGAACCCTATATTTGAAGAACCTCTGTATCAATCTCGCACAATGATTCACAAATTTTTTAAAAATGAGTTTTTTTCGTAATTTTATTTTTTTCACGAAATTTTTCATGTGTTTCATAATAATCGTCAAGGCATTGTTTTGAATATATTCCTTTTTTTTTCTCAACAGAATTCTTTTACATCTTTCCAATAGTCTTTTGCTTTTAAGTTCTCTATAGGCTTTTCTTACCACATACCCTCTATATGCCTTTTGGATCAAAACAGCACTTCTTTTCCGTTTATTAAAATTAAGTGTTTTAGAAATGGCTTCCGCTTTGTAATTCTTAAGACTTTCCAAATAATTCAGGAAATCTTCATTTCTTGAACTCAAGGTTTTTTTCTCGAATCTTTTATCAATGAAGCTTTTGTCAATTTTGTCAATATGAATTTTGGAAGAAAAAAAATTCGTTGAAAAATATTTCTCGACTTTTTCTGTTGAATAGCCTTTGAAACCATCAAGATTTTCTTTGATTCTTCTAATGTCATCAGTATTTTCTTCCAGTCTCTTCTGTAAATCATTATAAAATTCATCTTCCCGTAACTTCTTTGTTTTCTCATTCGTGAATGTGAAATTAAGATTTAGCTTATTTTGAGATGGGGAGAGGGGGGCAGGTACTGAATGATAAACATCACGAGATTCATCTTTCAAATCATTTTCTATGTTATTTTTTGATAAATTCAATGTGTAAAACTCCTCAAAAAGCCAGGGATGCCATTTTTCATTAGATCCGACTGTGGATTTTCTAATTTTATTATCATTTATGCTGCCTAAAAAAATAATTTTTTAACTATTTTTCTTTTTAGTGTTTTGCCTTACTTCGTGGAGATGAATGGGGTTCAGTGTGAATGGGGGCAGGAAGAAGTATTTGTGATTCATTATTACTGGCAATTGATTTCAAATCATAACAATAGGGGGATATGAAATTTTGAGAGATTTTTTGGTTCGCTTTTTCCTCCTCAAGATTTTGGAAAAGATTCTCCAATTCTTGATCGAAGTTACCTGAAAATTTAATATCGATCATTTTCAGTTGTTTTCCTTCCTTAAATAGGTATTGACGTTTTTTTATAAACAAAATTAATTATTTAATTACCTAAAACAAATGTTTTTTATCAAAAGGAAGCTTGTTTCAAATAAAATTAATTAATACTGTCTAAAAAATTTTCAATTTTTTAGGAAATTTTTGAAAAATATTAAAATAAAGTTTTTCTTTATAAAAATCCAATTTTCTAAAGTCTTTAGTTGTATAATGTTTTTTTTTTTTTTTAATTTTTAGTTTTAAATTATTTTTTAACTTATACTTTTGACGCGTTCTCAAAAATTTGAATTTTAGTACATGTATTGAGAACTTATATTTTATATACAAAACAAAAATAGGTCCTTATGGACAAATTTATAACTCAGAAGAAAAAATTTTGTTTTATATCCGTGTTTTTTTAAAAATTTCCACCATATTTGAAGAATCTATTTTTCTATTATTTTATGGAAATTTTTTTTTTTAATCTATTCATTATAAATTCATAAGTTTGCAAAAAAGATTTAAATGTTCCCATTTCAAGCTCTAATAAAAAAAAAAGCCCATTCTTTTCTAAACTTCTCTTTCTCTGTTTCCAAGCAGGAAACAGCTCCTGGTCTTTCATATTATAAAAACAAGAGAATCTACAAAAACAAATCGAAGCTTGATTTGATGAATCAATTAATGATAAATGAACTTTGCAGACACGAAATATTTGTGAGAAATTCTTTAACATTATATCATCTTGCAAGAAGATGCTTTGGTATCTCATACAAAAAAAAACAAAAACACATTAATGTTTAAAAAGGAAAAAAATTTAGTGGATTGGTGATTAAAAAGACCATGGGAAGAGTATTCACCGCTGGTTCAGAAGATGAGGAAATAGAAAAATGCATTAAAGAACTCAACGAAAAAAGTAGATTTTTGATATTAACGAGTTTTCTCAAAATGTTTTAGAGGTGAAGATAGCTTTGTTTTATTGTAGTGAGGCAATTCCTGGTGAAGAAATGCCTGAACATGTTTTCATAATTATTTTTTTTGTTTGCCATTAAAAATGTTATTTAATAAGGAAATGAATGAAACTGCAGAAATATATAGAAAAACTATTGGAATGGCTCAAAAAGTTAGTATGAAGAATATTATTGCAGTCAAATTTTCCGCAATGGCTAATTTGGACGAAATGAAAGCTTTAAATCAAGCTGAAAACGAATTTCTCATGATATATTATAAAATTGACAAAAATGGACTTGGACACATTGAGCTTTCTCAAGTAATTAATAATAATAATTTTTTTTTTAATTTTTCACACCAATTCAAGTTGGAAAAACATTTGAAAGAGGACAAAAATATAGTTTACAATGAGGATAATTTAAAAGAGTTTTTAGCGGTGGTGTTGAACAAAAACACAGAAACTCCCAAAAATGAGTTGAAGATTTCAGAAATCGAATGGAGAACCAATGTCCACGCATATTATTTATTTGATAAGCATAAAACCAATGTTTTCCTCATGAAAAAACTAAATAGTTTGGATTCTAAATATCTAAATCTATTGGATGCTTATGCTCAAAGAATTATTTCTATAAGTCAAAAGGCTCATGAAAACAAAGTACAATTCTAAAATTTGAAGTTTTTTTAAAAAAGTTAAGTGCCGTGTCATGATTGACGCAGAACAGACCTATTTACAATTGGGAATTGACACTTTTACAGAACAGCTCCAAATGAAATTCGGAAGGGAAGAACCAATCATTTATAATACCTTCCAAAATTATCTGAAGGCAACAAAGGAAAGAGTAATCTATGAAATGAGAAAAACAAAAGCTTTGGGAATCCCCTTTGGATTAAAATTTGTCAGAGGTGCATATATGAAAGAGGAAAATGAAATCGCTGAAAACAACAAAACTCCTTCTCCTATCTGTGATAATTATGATATGACATCTGAAAACATTCACAACAATATTAAAACGATCATGAATAATCTCACAAAAGGATCTGAAGTAAAAAAAAAACTATGTTTTTTTAAAATTTGTAAACAATTAAAAAGCTCCTTATAGCAAGTCATAACGAAAACACTATTAACTTGTCCAAGAACATGATGAAAGAAAAAAATATTGACAAAACTCAAGGCAAATTTTTTTTTTTATAATATTTTATTTTTTTTAGGAAGTATTCATTTCGCTCAATTGTTGGGACTTGCTGATCATTTAAGTTTTAGTTTACTTGATGAAGTTTTTATTCTAAATGACAAAAAAATAATTTATTCTCTTTTTTGATAAAAGGGATATTCCATCTTTAAATATGTTCCTTTTGGGAAAACCGAAATTATGATTCCCTATCTAGTTAGGAGAGCCCAGGAATCAGTTCAAGTCTTATCAAATTTAAAAATACAAAGAAAACTCTTGTGGAATGAGATAGGTAACAGAATAATGAGAAAATGAAAGATCTCATCCTTTAAAAGGATTGAAAAAAAATTGAATTAAAAAAATATTGCATTTTAAAAAACCCAGTAAATAATATATTAATGATTAATGCAATATTTATTTGATTTTTAGAAAAAAAAATTTAAAGATCAAATTGCTAACACAAAAGTTTGTTTCTTTTTTTTTTTTCATTCATAATTTAGTGATTTTATTGTTGGATTGTATATTTTAGACTTTAAATAATGATACTTGAGTTTTGTTTTGGAAGGTAGTTTTTAACAAAAAAAAAACAGACCATAAAATAAAAAAAATGAGGTGTATGAAACAAAATATTCTAATTCAGTCAATAAAATTGTGTGATTTTTTCCTATTCCAAAACTTTTTTAGAAGAAAAATTCCAATGAAGATTTTTTCTTTTTTCAAGAGATAAATATGAAAATTTCCAAATTAAATTAAAAACTAACAAATCAAGACCTTATCATTTTCTTTTAATGGATTTCAAGAAATTTGATCCGAAATTCCAAACAAACCTCGAAATAACAGGCCCAGAGTTCGGAGACCTTCATGCGAAGAAAGAAAAATGGGCTAAAGAAAATGCAGGCAGTTTTGTCCCAGTTCCTGAATGCCCAGAACACATTCCAGGGCTAACTCCCAGATATGGTAGAATTCCTGCAACTCGATTTTGGTGGAGAAAAACAGGATCTTTCGAAAGGAATGGGTTCTTCAATATTCATACTCCTGTATTTAATACTAAATTTGTTTATGTCTGGTTTTTCGTGTTTTTGCTTTATGGATGGATCGAAACCCCATTGCATGGGTATTATTATGAAAAAGATAAGGACAATGGGGAAAGAAGAAACAGTTTGTATGACAAATTGACAATGAGACAATTGCCTTTAATGAAAATTGTTAGCAGACCTTCTTAAGATTTGGAAAAGAACGATTTTAAATATTTTCGAACAAGGAAAAATAATTAGAGATCAAAAAAAAGAATGAAATTTTTTATTTCTTTTTTTAATGATTATTTAAGAGGAAAACAGTTTAATTAGAAAAAAATAGAAATTAAAGGAAATCCCATCCTTTTTTTTTCCTCATTTTTAAAAAATCATGATTGATAAACCAAATTAAAAATCTTATATTTTTTCATTTTAATTGTTTTTTCAGGCGGACCCTAATAAATTAAAGCGAGAATTAAAAGAAAAATATAAGTCAAATGTCCGAGGACAGTTTTAAAAAAAAAAAAAAAAAAAAAAAAAAAATTGTTTTTTAGTTATTTTTTTTGGTTTTTTTTTTTTTTTTTCTCTTTCTCATTTTCTTATAAAGACTTGAAATATTCTTGAATCTTTTCGAGGACTGTCTTTCCAATGTTGGTTCCTTTCTCAAGCTCAATGTGGCTTGTTTTAACACTTTCCAGATTAAAATTTTCCACTTTAGTCAAAGTTGTAAAAATCTTCTTTTCCTCGAGCAATTTACTCACATTATCTAAAATTTGTTTATGTTTCTCCAAATCATAGTTTAGGTAAGGCCTACTGAACATGCATTCAACTGTCAAATTAATCCTTTTCATAAAACCTTTCATCACATCAAACTTTTCTCCAGCTCCAATGTTTATCCCGCAAATAACTCCATTGGGATTTGAAATTTCAACAAACTGAGTAAACAAAGCGTCAGTTAAAACTGCCCCATGTAAAATGTAATCAATTCCATGAATTCCAAAAGCATCAAGCTCAGTTTTCAAATTATTTTTGTGATTTATCACATAATCTGCACCCATTTTCTTGCAATACTCTGCACTTTCCTTTCGGGAAGCACTGGCGACCACCTTCAAGCCAAAAACTACTTTCGCCAATTGAATTCCGATTGATCCGATACCTCCAGCACCACCCATAAACAAAATAATTTTATGTTTGTTTTGTTCTTTATTCAAACTAATTTTCATATTTTCCTCCAAAGCCTCCCAAACTGTTAAGCTTGTCAAAGGAAGTGCAGCAGATTCAGCCCAATTCAAATTTTTTGGTTTAAATCCCACAATTCTTTCATCTATGACCATAAATTGGGCATTGCATCCCGGCCTAGAACCATCACCTGCAAAAAATACCTCATCCCCTTTTTTGTAAAATTTAGTCTCAGTTCCAACTTCTTCCACAACTCCACTGGCATCCCAACCAAGAATTTGAGGATTTTCTGGTGAAGGTGCTTGAGCTAAAAATGGATATTTTCTTTTTATTGCATCAACGGGGTTCAATGCAATGGCTTGGATTCTGACTAAAAGGTCTTTAGGTTTTAG
>Ga0302186_10001075_pt1 | contig 23352 bp, 21 predicted proteins | sample II_Bog_E1_2_FD_198782 | JGI IMG/M metagenome (GOLD analysis project Ga0302186, IMG submission 198782) | Peat permafrost microbial communities from Stordalen Mire near Abisko, Sweden - II_Bog_E1_1 | ecosystem: Environmental > Terrestrial > Soil > Wetlands > Peat | place: Sweden: Abisko...
CATATATTGCGACGAGAGTTGCCATTTGCTAAATGATAAAGAATCAATCATGGCATTTGGTGCTGTTTATTGCCCTGCTTCAAAAAAGGATGAGATATTTGTACGAATTTCTGAAATAAAGAAAAAATACAATCTCATTCCGAAACACAAAAAAGACTCAAAGGAAAATAGAACTTTTTATGAAATTAAATGGAACAAGGTTTCTAAAAGTCAAGTTGCTTTTTACAAAGAAATAATTGATTTCTTTTTTGATGATGATGATTTAAGTTTCAGGGTGTTAATTGTGTCGGGTAAACAAGGGTTAGACTATGAAGCATATGGTTATACACACGATACATTTTATTACAAGATGTATTTCAATATGCTAAAAGTAATTCTTAATCCTGAATATGCTCACAATATTTATATAGATATTAAAGACACCAAAAGCCGCGAGAAAGTACAGAAGTTAGAAGAAGTATTGCGAAATGACAAGTACGATTTCTCGAAAGAAATTATCAAGAAGGTGCAACAAGTACGTTCCCACGAAGTAGAACTTATTCAGATAGCCGATTTATTTACCGGTGCTGTTTCATACATTAACAGGGGGCTGAGCTCAAGTGTCGCTAAAACGGAATTAATAGAATATATAAAACACCGTTCAAGATATTCTTTAGTGAAATCGACCTTGGTGAAAGAGAAAAAATTTAATATCTTTATTTGGAAATCTTCTAAATATCTTAAAGTATGAGTACAAAAGAGCCACTTGTATTTCCTGATTTGCTGTATCTTGAAGATTATAGCGGTAATTTTAAGACGTTTTTCAATGCGGTATATAGCATTTTTGAAAGTCATTTTATAAAATCTCACCCTAACTTTCAGGGTACAAGAGTTTCAACCCAAAAGTTTCCATTGGTTGATGGCATTCACCGAACTTTTTATCACATTACACATGAAGGGAAGGACGAATCAGCTCGTACTACCAACATAAGAAGAATGGAAAGAATCAGATTCCCAAAATTTTGTATTGAATCTGTTCCACATGAAGAATTGTTAGTTTGGGAGAAAAAAATTGGAAGAGATGATAGAATTCACATATTTAATGAAGCGGAAGGGTATATTGTTGTCCTCACAAAACGAAAAGATTATCTGCTGTTTTGGACAGCATTTTTCATTTAGAAAAACCACCAAAGAAGGAAAAAAATAAAAGAGTACGAAGCCTATATAAAGACCAAAACCGCTTAGGATTACTAAACGGCTTCTTAACTCCTTTAACACTTATAGCCTATCTGGCTTGGTCACTGAGCTGGTACAAAGATAATACTGTTTTATTTTCTTTGTTTTAAAACGGAATCATTTATTCGTATATTTAAGCTATATTAATTTAATTTAAGAATATCTATTCCAGAAACCTGACAAGTAATTAATAATTTATAATGAAAAATTAATAATTGCCAGAATGCTGAAATATAAGCTTTTGTAGATTAACAAATAGATCATTTAACTATCTATGAATCCTTACAACTATATTAAGTAAACAAAGGAAACGGATTGGTAGTATTAATTTATAAATCCTGATAATCAATAAATAAAAAAATATATCCAAAAGATGAAATTGTATTTCTGTATTATTTTTATAAAAATCAAAAAGTACTTTTATGAGATTTAAAATCATTGTTATTGTTGCCTGTATGGCGTCGGTTAGTGTTTACGGGCAAACGAGAAGTGAGTGGATAAAAAAAGCCGATATTTGTTTTAGCCAGAGTGATTATAACGGTGCCGAAACCTTTTACAAAAAGGCTATTCAACTGTCGGAAAGTAACCAGGATGATGTTTATATCCTGTATGCAAACCTGGGAACTGCCCAACGGCGGAATAAAAAAAAGAAAGACGCACTGGAATCGTATAATATGGCTGATAAACTGAGTCCAAACAATGTATCTATACTGAACAGCAGGGCATCACTAAAAGGTCAGTTAAAGGATTATAAAGGTTCGCTGGAAGATTATGCAAGGTCGGTCGGAATAGACTCATTAAATGAAGGAACACTGATTAACCGCAGTCATTTGTTCATAGTAATGGGTGATACCGTTGCTGCCCTGAATGACATGGAAAGGATATTGAAATTTAATCCGAAAAGTATGCCTGCTCTGAATAATTACGCAGATGTCATGATGAACCGTGGAAAATATACTGAATCTATGAAAATATTTGATGAGCTGCTGGCAGAACATCCGAATGAGCCCATATTACTTAACAATAAAGGGGATTTGTACCTAAGACTCAAAGATTATGACAAAGCGTTGGAGTATGCCAATAAAGCCATCAGGATAAAAGATACTTATATCACTGGCTACGTGACTCGCGGTGAGATTTACATGAAGCTCGGCGAACTGGGCAAGGCAAAAAAAGATTTCCAAAAAGCTATCAAACTGGGATGTGACGAAACGAAAGTATATGAATTGCTGGATAAATGTAAATAAAATAAAGCACATAACCACAACACATAGAACACAATAGAACACACAATAGTAAACACAGTGGATGAAATTGATTTAATCCGGACGAGAAAGAGAGTGAGAAGCAATGAAAGATTGTTGAACATAAAGAAGAAAGAAATGAAAAAATTATTGGTTACAGCATTTTTACTTATAAGTTTCATGACCCGGGCCCAGGAACTCCCGACAATTCAGGCAAGTGGTTATTCTTTTCAGATTGGCTGCAAGTTTACGATAAAATTAAAAGCTGTTGATTCGAAAAATTTCAATTATTCGATTATTGCATTTGAACAGTTTAATAAAACTGTCGACACGTTTAATCATGATGGTTTATTTGATAAGATGGGTAATGACAGTACGATTACATTTTATTTTTGTTACGGAACTCTGGGAGATACTGAAGCAGAAAGGGAAAAAAATATGCAGGTACTTCTTATCATGAAAAATTACACAAAGATTGCTTTAAAATATTCATCAGAAATTCAAAGAAAACAAGACGGGGAATTTGAACCTACTTCAAATGATGGGGCATTTCCGGGTGCAATTAGTATGGAAATGTGGCCTTATGCGATTTATACCATTGGACTACGTGATTTTAAACGATTAAAATAAGGGAATTTTCTGAATTTCTAATTCGTCCGGATTTGATTATTTGCAGTTAGTGGATAGTTCTGAGTGAAGCAAAGACCCGGACTGAAAACCAGAACCATTTAAAACCGGATTTTATTCAGAAGAAAAAATATATTTCAAGGAGGTATAAATTCCGGAATCCTGAAGCAGTTTATTTTGTCACTTTTACTTCAAACAAAACACAAGAATCATATGAAACACATAATCCTGATAGTATGCCTTTTATTGCTGGTTGCTTCGTGCAGTACAAGCCGGTATTTACTAACCGACAAGGGAAATGACCGTTACTTTTTGCAGAATTATATTGACGATTCGGCAAAGACAGGAATAATTTCAAAAACACCTTTGCTGGTGATAGATGGCCATCCTTATCGTTACGATGTTGAGCTGAAAAAACAAAAGCTGAATCTAAGCCGTAACAATATTGCTAATATTGATATTCTGAAAATGAAACCGTCTGTAAGTATTTATGGTGAGTCGGGCAGAAAGGGTGTTGTGTTGATTTTTACGACCGCTTCAAAGCAGGTTGGGGGGGATAATTCCAACGGAAATGTACTTGTTTTGCTCGAAGGCAACAAAATATCAGTTGAAGATATGAAGAAAATTGACCCTATGGATATTGAGTCCATTGATATTATGAAGACAAAAAGTGAAATTCAAAAATACACAAGTGACGCATATGATGGAGTAATTGTGATTAAACTGAAGAAAAAAAGCATCTAATACTTGTGGTCGCCCAGATTATACGGTCGAAAATAAAAATATTGATAGGATAGATTTTAATCTAAAAAGATATGGATTCCACCAGTTCAGGATATAATCCAAAAATTCATCACCGCAGATCCATCCGGTTGAAAGGATATGATTATTCGAAGGCAGGATTGTATTTTATTACGATTTGTTGTCAGAACAGAACATGCAGGTTTGGTGAAATCGTTGTATCGGAAAATATCCCGACCATGAAATTAAATGATGCAGGCAATATGGTTGATGAACAATGGTTGGCAATGGTTGAACGATTCCCGAATATTGAATTGCACGAATACGGTATCATGCCCAATCATTTCCATTGTATTTTGGAAATCGTAAATACGCAAATTGATAACAACGAAATAACAATAGGGCGACCACGAGGGTACGCCCCAACGTCCGCCCCAACGTCCGCCCCAACGTCCGCCCCAACGTCCGCCCCAACGCCCGCCCCAACGTCCGCCCCAACGTCCACCCCAACGCCCGCCCCACCAGGTCCGTCCCAAACGAATACGTCCCAAACGAATACGCAAACCGATGACGGGAAACCAAAAAACAAAACCATTGGGGATATGATGGATGCATTTAAATCAATTGTAACTGTTGAATATATTCATGGGGTAAAAAATAAGGGTTGGGACCGATTTGATGGTAAATTATTACAACGTGATTATTATGAACATATCATACGTAACGAACAGGAATATCAACGTATTTCAGATTATATAATTAATAATCCGTCAAAATGGAAAGACGATAAATTTTATTATGCGTAGGGGCGTACCCTTGTGGTCGCCCTTTTTTGGAATGGAATGATTTTGGTCGCCCATATATCTGGACAATAGATTTTGGTCGCCCATATATCTGGACAATAGATTTTGGTCGCCCATATATCTGGACAATAGATTGTGGTGTACAACTGATTAAATATGGTGGAAAAGGAAAGGGGATTGTTGATGTTGAACCCTGCGGAGAAATCATCAGTTACAAACTGAACTGGTATGAGTCCGGGTCTCCGCTTCGCTCAGACCTGAACTATCCATAGACTGCAAATTTACAAATCTGGACGAAAAAAAGCACCTTAAATCAATATAAGAAAAAATATGACCCGAAAAATTAGTTTAATTATACTGTTTGTATGTTCAATATCAGTATATGGAGAAGAGATATACTTTAAACCCTACATCAGATACCATCTGCCCCTGATTACACAAAATGCTCCTGTTTATTTCAATATGCCTTCATATGTACCAAACGGCATAATGTTATTAAATCCAATTCCCTCTGATATTGAGAACTTCTCTCTTGCCCGGGGATTTAAATATGGAGCTACATTCGGTTATACTTTCAATGATGTTATAGGTGTGGAGCTAAGTAGCGATTATTTCTCTACAGACAAAACATTTACCAGCAACACCTCAAATATGAATGGCATCCTTAACTGGAAGTTAAATTCATTGAACTTTATTCCAACATTTACATTTTCAAGGAAATACTTCAACTCATCTGTAACAGGAAAAATCGGATTCATAACAGGAATAACCGGATTAGAAAAATCTATAAGTACTGAGAATTCGAATCCATTTAGCTACAGATTTGACAGAAATATTAGTTTAGGTTACACGTTTTCCATTGAATATAATTATAAGTTGTCAGACAAGTTGGCTCTTGCTGCTGAGTGTGGAATAGAAAATACCTATTATACACCAACAAAAGCAGAACTTACAGGATATTTCAATCCAGACTATCCTGCTGATTATTATTCAACTTATATCAGAACCATCAACTATGAAAACAATATAAGAAATCAACAAACTTATCCTGACTATTCTTCAACAAATTATCTTCCGGATCAAAATAGTCCACAAAAAAGAATAAAAGAAACGCTCATAATGAACAGCCTGTTTTTAGGAATTAGTCTAAAATATTATATCTCCAAAAAATGAAAAGACATATTACAATATTTACAACAATAATTCTCTGTATATTATCAGCAAACGCTCAATTATATTTGAAAATGTTTACCGGATATTCATTGAGTCTGAATACTGACAGAAATATATCTACAGAAATCGTCAATAACATTGAAAATGATTACACGTATACGTATAAAAACGGAGAAGGCACGAATCTGGGAGTTGCAGTCGGATATCAAATAAATAAGAATTTATCGGTAGAAGCAAACTGCAATACTCAGATATTTACTACTCAAAAGATAATGATTCCTTCGTCTATTGATTATGCTTCAAATACACAATCTTTTTCTATCTCAGGTTTTTTTGGAAGACTAGACTACAGCCATCAGATTTTTCAACTCTCACCTCAGTTAATGTATCGTGTAAACTATCATAAAATGAACCTGTATATAAAAACAGGTCCGAATTTTCTCTGGGCAAGAAGTTATATCACCCAATATTATAAAGATATGAAATTCTCTCAAACAACCTGGGGATTCGATTTCAAAGATGCGGAACAACAAGGATATCTTGAAGGGAAATGTAGCATCGGGCTACAATCTTCATTTGGTATAGAATATCCAATTTCATCAAAGATGACTCTGTTTGGAGAGCTTTTATCGGTAAACAGCAACTTTCTTTTTGAGAAATCCATTCTCCAAAGCTCAGAAATTGAAGGTGTGAATCAAATTAGTGAGAGCACACAAACAACCTATTACTTGACTTCTGAAAACAAATGGAACTTTAGTCAAATAGGACTAAACGTAGGTGTTAAGTATTCATTTTGATCTTTAACGAAAACCTCGACTGCCCTCGTTTCTCAACGTGGGGCTGTTATGTTTCGTTTCTAACGATACAAAACTATAATGTGTTTATCAACGTTGGAAACGTATAACCACGAACCCCCTCGTTTGGGAGGTTGTGTAAAAAGAGATTCGAAAATTGAATATTGTTACAATATGAAACTGGAAAACTAATAAGGGTAATAAGGGCAAGATATTTTTTACTTAACATTTCTACTAAGGGTGAAAAAACAAAAATATGGTACATTCCGGTTTATCGGAAAGGTTTTTATTTAATACCCTTATTATTAGATATTAAACCTTACTATAAAACCGAATCACTTAGGATTAAAACCTTATTCCTTTATTTTATAATTAATGACCAACTTTCAATTTGTAAGTTGTAATTTAGAATTGATTCATTTTTACACAGCCTGTAGGAAACGAGGGGGAGAAGTGGAACCCGGATTAAACTGATTAACCGGAGAATACATACTCTGAAATCTGCCCTTTTTCATGCAAGATTATTGAAGATTTGCAGTCAGTGGAGTCTGTTATTAAAGTGAAATTAATATAGCAAATAATGATACAGTACGAAACGACCAATTCATCTTTCTTTGTTGCAAACAAAAAATACTGTGAGACAATTGAAAGTAAGCTCAGGACAATTAATCTTGATTGTTCCGGCTTTTGTAATTGTTATGGATATGACATAGAAGCTACGCTAAAAAGAAATAACCTAACAACTAAAATCAGGTACATCAAAAGCCAAAGTACTCAAAATGGAGTTGTAATCCCGGTTGATGCAATTGAGTACGCAGGTATAGAAGTTACTGTAAAAGGACTCAACAAGAAATTCAGCTTAAGTGTTGGCAAATCTTCATTCAGACGATTCTTTTGTACGAATAAAATCAAGGAAAGAATACCTAAACCTTATTTTATCAACTATAACTACCCTACAGACAGCGTATTTGTATACAATTTAATTGAAACTTTGATAGATAATAATATATCGAAAATCAAATTAAGTAACGGGACACTAATTTGCAAAATAAACGTGCCAACTGATGACCCACTTAAAATACTATCAGATATTGAAAAAATAATAAAAAAGTGGGCATTATAATCAATTGAACACAACATTCATTTCAGTCCAAGGTACAATTCCTCCACAGCATGTGATATAAATACCTGACTTTACAGGAGAATAATTTAAAATCAATAAATGATTAATCATCATGACTTACATTCAATCAAAAACAGGCGGTCGTCAGGAAAACCAGGACTTTTATGGTTCTGCACAAACTCAGTACGGTGAATTAATCGTTATCTGTGATGGCATGGGAGGATATAATGGTGGACGATGTGCAGCAGAAACAGGAGTCCAAGTCATTTTAGAAGAAGTATACAAAAGCGAAGAACCTAATCCTGCTATTACGCTTCATGCAGCCATAAGTATAGCCAATGCGGCAATATGGGATGAAAGTCATATAAACAGCAACCTTAGAGGGATGGGAACTACTGTTGTCGTTTTGCTTATTACACCGGAAAAAGCTATTTGTTGCCATGTAGGTGACAGTCGTATTTATCAGCTACGGAATGGAAAGATACTACACCGCACATCTGATCATTCCTATGTTTTCGATATGGTTAAGGCCGGTATAATTACTGAAGAACAGGCAAGGGTTTCCGAAAAATCAAATATCATTACCCGGGCTTTGGGCATCCAACCGGCTGTCGGGATTGAAATGACAGATAACTTACAGTATCAAAAAGGAGATCGTTTTCTGTTGTGTACCGATGGCATATGGGGAGCAGTACCTGAAAAAGAACTGGTGGAAATGGCTAGTGATAAAGAGAATGTTGAAAAGGTGTTGAGTCAGTTGGTGGAGAAAATTGATGCCATAGGGGTTGCCGGTGGCGGATATCATGATAACCTGACTGCTGCTTTGGTTGAAATGGAGTATGATTCAAAATCGACGATTCAACAGGCTAAACCTTAACAAAAAAAAGGATGTTCTTATTCCTGAAACGTTTATGATTCCTGATAATTTGTAAGTCAACCACCCTTTTCCCTGTAAGATTATTGAAGATTTGCAGTCAGTGAATAGCGTTTAAGCGAAGAGGTAACTTGTGCTGTAAACTGACTCCAAATTTACAAACTTGGACGAAACAGAGAAAATAATTTTGCAAACTAATCAAACAAATCCTTTATTTCGTTCAGGTATGATTATTAGTACGAACCGGATAGTCCAGGTCTCTGCTACACTCAGACCTGAACTAGTAAGTGAGTGCAGATGATTAAACCCGGACGGGAAAGGAATGTACCGTTTTAAAAATAAAGGATATATCAGAAAGGACGAAATTAACCAATAGTGTTTATATAATAAAAAAAAACAATAAATTTATGAGACGAATCATTTTGATATTGGAAATGTGCTTTTTTACATTCATCATTTTAGGTCAAACATCTTATAAGGGACTACCTTTGATTAAAGCCAGATCAGTAAATGCAGATTATAGAGTGAGTAATGATTTGGTAAAAGGCGGATGGATAGTATCTCCCCAAACAGCTGCTGACAGTTTATTAATCACCTGTTACTCCGGGAATGAAGATTTTGTATTCTATACCGACCAGGACAGTATTCACTTTGATTTGAAACCCGGACTAGTATTTAAATTTTATGTTTCAGTGAATGACACCGCTTATGCACTTACAGTGATAAAAGGCGTTCAACCTCATAATTCAATCCTCCTTTTCGACAAAAAGTCTACCAATGAAGGCCTTAAATTTTGGTACGAACAGAACATAAAAAACGAATATCTGAATTTATTGCGATCAAAATATCCCATTGACAGTTTGATAAAAAATGCCGGGAATGATACCCAAAAAGCACTGGCTATATTACATTGGGTAAATCATCAATGGAAGCATAACGGCGACAATGTTCCCAGAAAAAAAGATGCCATATCAATCCTGGAAGAGGTAAAGCAAGGGAAGAATTTTCGTTGCGTTGAATATGGCATTGTTACTACCGCTTGTTTAAATGCTATCGGGCTAAAAGCACGCGTCTTAAGCTTGAAAACAAAAGAAGTTGAAACCACACAATATGGCTCAGGACATGTTTTATTGGAAGTGTATCTGAATGACTTAAAAAAATGGGTTTTACTTGATGGTCAATGGGATGTAATGCCGGTGCTAAACAATATTCCGCTCAATGCTGTGGAATTTCAAAAAGCAATTACAGAGAATTATTCTAAACTTGAAATTATAACAACATCAGATGTAAGCAAAAGAGCTTACGTCGAGTGGGTATATCCTTACCTTTATTATTTTGATTTTTCATTTGACAACAGAGAAGGCACTACTGTAGATCATCAAACGATAAATGGAAAATCGGGTCTTATGTTAGTGCCACTTGGGGCAAAAAACCCAATAATATTTCAAATCATAAACAAACTGGACTATTGTATTTACACTCACTCATTAAATGATTTTTATGCACCTCCTGTTGGATATTAATATCAGTTGCATAAGTGTGAAACGTAGGAGAGAGGTATAACGATTATCATTGTTTTATTCAGGATTGTTGTTTGCAGCTATAAGATAGATCTTTGCTCAGACTCTTGAACTATCAGGTGATTGTAACTGATTAAACAAGGTCGTGAAAGGGAGAAAACATTTACAATTTATATTTACAATTTATAATTAGTCTCTCATCTAAACCGGATTTGAAGTGACGAAATCATCATTTATGTTCTGTAATGTAGCTATTTAACCGTTCCGTGCAATATTCCACAAAGGAATGGTCCCTCAGGCTTTTTCTGTTGCCGGATCAGTCCTGTAACATTATTTTTTTTTAATGATACATTTAAATAGGTGGCGTTTATAAATTTATATAAAAATAATGACGTAAATCGTTGGAGATGTTAATTCGGCTTAGTATATTTGCAGTCTCTTATATTTTGTTAACTAATTTCATATATTTATACCTGATAAAGAATTGATTTTACCGGATGAATAGGAGGAATAGAGGTTGAAGCTTATTGATATGATGTCAGATTCAACCAAAACGGAAAGAACAGAACCAAAATTGAAAAGGATTGTCCGGAAAGGGAACAATATAGTAAATTATAACTAAACAGTATTAAACATGAAAATGATTAAAAGAATCGGTTTACTGATCCTTATTTTTATACCGGTTTTAATTCATTCACAGGATCTTATTATCTTACGGAACGGTGACAGTCTGAATTGCAAAATCACTAAAACGGATAGTTTGAGTGTCTATTACAGCATACTGAAGAATGAACGGAAGATAGAAAGTTTTATGGAAAAGAATGAAATCAGAAGTTATCAGATAAATGGTATTGCCGATTCAACAACTGATATTCATGCTGTAAATTTGAACAAGAAGGTTCAAAAGGTCGTGCTGGATACAACGGCCTATGTGAAAAGTGTCAGTAAATGGATTAACATTATCACATGGTCACAGAAGTACGGGATACATGCGAATGGTTGGGAGATTATGGCCTATGGATATTTTTTAAAAAATGACAGCAAATGGATCCTTCCGATTATTTATGGAATAGAATACTTTACGATTAATCCGGATTATTTTAACCAGTCAGGTTATCAGTCGGCACGAATCAATTATTACATGGTTGGACTCAGTCCTCTCCGGAAATTAAATGATTATTTTTATGTCAATATTGGGTTACAAGTCTTGTTAGGGAGTGAATCATTAACTGATTACAATGGCAATGAGAGCAGAAATGAAGTATTCGGGATAGCTCCTTCAGAAGGCATAATGTTTATTCCAAAAAGTAAAATAGGTCTTTGTATCGGAGTAGGGCTATACGAAAAGTTATTAACATCAGCGTTCTATCAAAATGATATTGGGTTAAAACTTGAGATAGGATTAAAATTATAAAAACAAAAAATTATTATTTTATAAACAATAAGCAATCACAATTTTATGAGAAAACTGGTTTTTTTAATTCCGTTTATTCTGTTTGGCTGTACTGTAACCCAACGGATTTCCTATCAGGTTAATAAATTGCCTGCTACGATACAAAGTAATACCATTCCTATTCTGGTGGATGTAAGAATCCTGAATGATAACCGTGCACAGGAAAAAGAAAATACAGTATTATTCACGGATCCTCATTCTACAAAAATTAATGGAAAGACAATGTGTATTAATTCAGAGAAACATTACAAAAAGGATTCTGTGTCCGCTCAAATGACGAGGATTATGGTGGAACATTTCAATAAAGTTAAATTGTTTAAACAGGCATTTTGTAATAACAGCAGTGTAAGCGGCTATTATTTAACAGGAACTATAAATTATTTTTACGGTGAGCAGGGTTTTTCGACAGCAGCAGCCGTTGGTGCACAATTTGGTTTGTTAGGGGCATTAGCAACTTCAGGAGCTAAAACACCGGGGAAAATAATTATTGATATTTCGGATATAAAGTTATTCAAAAACGATGGAACTTTAGTGAAAGATCTTGGTGACTTTTATAAGGAATATAAAGAAGACCTGAGTGCAGATGCTTATTGCTGGTGCATTTACAATAATATTAATGAAAAACTGAAAGATTATAACACGCACTTGGTCGAAAAAATAAGAACCGATCTGGCAGATGTAAAATTTGACTAAACTATTTTGCTGTTATTCAGTCATTAACATGGTATTATCAGGTTCCTTTAAATTCAAAAAATAATTCCCTTATTTTGTCCATTTTGATTCTTTTTACGCATAGGATAGTTCAAGTCTCCGCTCATATTGACCTGAATTATCCTGTGATTGCATCTGATTATTGCCGGACGTGAAAGGGGAAGACATTTACAATTTATTTATTTACAATTTACAATTGGTATGAAGTCTGAGTATTTTACAATTTAATTAACCAACGGAACGAAGAGAATTCCCGTTTAAGGGATTAGTATTTCATAATTATCCATATGGTAAATTGTAGATATGATTTTTTTATCCTTAACATTCCCCGGAATTTAAATTTACATTTCCAGTTGTGCTTTTTTATAATAGTATCTTGAACAGAGGACAAATACCAGCCCACCCAACACCGAAGAGTAAGCAGCACCCATTAATCCAAAGAAATAGATGGAAAGACTAATGATGATAATGTTAAAAAACAGTGTTATCAGGCTGGTATAAACGTTGTAATGAATTTTTCCCAATCCGAATATAGCTCCGTTTTGAAGCTGTGATAACTGGCGAAGACTCCAGCCAATGGCTAAAAACGGGAAATACAGCAGGGACATGTCGTATTTGCCTTTAAAAATAAGATGAAGCAATCCCGGTACAAAAAGAAGAACTGCCATTAGCGATACGGCAATGATAATATAGAGTAATTTGTTGTACCGGTTGAATACAAGACGAAATTCATCTTTTTGTCCGGCCAGTGCGGAAAAGTAGGGTATGGTAATTTGCTGTACGGTACCGGGTATGATTTTTAATACCACTGTAATGGTCAGTGCAAAACTGTAATAACCAATTTGTTTCATATCAGGGATAAAGAAGCTGATCAGTAAAATGTCCACATATGCTGATATTTCGGAGAGAAAATAGGCTGTCATAGAGGTTTTGGCATACTTCCAGTGAATTGAAAACAGGGACAAGTTTTTAAATGAAAATAAACCGATACCGGATACTGATGTATAATGCCTGAAACAGACTATCAACATCAAAATAAAACTCAGGTTATAAGCCACGTAGTATCCCTTAATCCCTGCCCACCATGTTAACAACACAATGCCAGCTATGGATATTATTTTATTCGAAATGGTTAAGTTTGATAATAATTTAATCTTTTTTACAGCCTGAAAATAAGAAACAAAGACCATAAAGACAGAATTCGTTATGATCGGGAATAATCCGAGGGGAATCATCCATTGAATGATTTTATCGGATGAGAATATGCCAAACAGGTTTAATATTAAGACAATGCAGTACAGGCTAATGGTGGAAAGAATGGTTAAGAACAAAGCCGACTGGAATATAGAATTGCGTTCTTCCGTACTTCTGTTTTCGGAACATAACTTGAGGGTAGAGGAATTAAAACCCATGCTTGCAACGATGATAAAAATGGACAGATAGGTTTGAATAATCTTGATACGGCCTATGTCATCGGGTGATAAGATCCCGGCTACAAAAAGCTGGGATGCAAAGGCTACAACCAGTATAAGCATATTAGCCGACAATAAATGGAAAAACCCTTTTTGATTTATATTAGAGAGGATATTTTTTATGTCGGTGCTTTTAGACATGCTGCAATTTATGATTGATTATAGTAAAATATATTAGTGATAAGTTAATTTGAAAATGAATCAATTTGAAAATTTTAAATGAAATAAATCAATGATTTATGATGATCTCAATACATAGATTTATCTTAACATTACATTAGATATTAATGCGTAATCAGCTGAATAAGTACCTAAAGAATAGATTGACCTGTTTATTTGAATTTTCAATTTAGCATTTAATTGTTCCATTTGCTTCGTTAATAAACTGTATTCTCAATAAACGAAATAAAATCTCTCTCTATGGCTTTCCAGTTATAGGTTGATCTTGAATTGTTTAATGCGTTCGTTGAATGCCCGGCATACATTGTGGAATTGATAATGTAATCAACGATATGTGCCGAAATAGAATCATAATCGGTTGGATCACACAGAAACCCGAAATCCATATACTTTACTTCCTTTCGAATAGACTTTAGATCTGAATAGATCACCGGTCTGCCGCATGCTAAATAATAGAACAATTTAATAGGCAGGCAATGGGTGTTTTCAACATCAATTTTACGTAAATCAAAGAAAAGGTGCGTATCGCCTATCGTTTTGCAAAATTCTAAAAAAGGCATAGGCTCCAAAATATTGATATGGATATTTTCTTTTAAATCCGACGTTAAAATATTGAAGTGGAGTTTATCTTCCCTTGAAGGGAAATTACCTATTATTTTCAATTTAAATTGTATATCCGGGCATATTAATGCAGATGCTTTGATTGCACCGATAACAGCATCAATGCCTTTATCCGGATTGATTTTTCCGGTATATAAAAGATTAATTTCAGAGGTGATTTTCTCAAACGGATAATATTGAATATAGTCCGTATCGGGATAATAGGGTAATTTGCAATACCGTTTCCAAAAAAACAGTTTTCTGTATTCGATCGATTTGTAATATTCACCAAAGATGAAACTATCCGAACGCATACCCGCCAACAGGTTGAAGGTTAGTAAAACAAAGAAATTAAGAATCCGTTGAATTCCTTTTTTATGTTGTAAATGGATTTTTGAAGGATACCATTCAGTAATATCATATATGATGTTGACAGTATGGTCCTTTTTGTACCTGTAGGCAGCAAATACAGCCAGCGGGGAGTCGCAAATTATGATTCCGGGTGAAAAAAGAGTCAGGTTTGTATGAATCCGGTCCATCTTTTCGTCCCGTGATAAATTAGTATCATAAAATGATTTGATGGATATGTTGTCGCTTTCCTTTATACAATCTTCTTTTGTTGAGATAATCAGAATTTCAAAACCGTGACCGGCCAGACTTTTAGCCTGATGATAAAAAACTCTATCATCAAAAGAATAGTGCCATGTATTTAAAAGTACTATTTTTTGTGGCATGATCAGATGGATAATTTTCCGGTTAAATATGATGGCCTGAATTTTTTAAGTATATAGTACGGATGATATTTGGTGCCAAAACCACTATATAACCGGGCAACACCTTCAATGCAGGAACCTTCGAAATCAAGGACTTTTTCTTTACCAGCTTCGTTTCGAATGATCGTATCTATCAACAGAAACATAGCAGATGAGTTTTTTATTTCAGGATTATAAACCGCCAACACGTATGTATTGGGATTGGTAGTATCCAATATACATAACCCTTTAATCAATTCGTTGTCAGGTGAATAAATGCCGATTACAGACAGTACCTCTCCAATAATTTTTTGAATAAATGCAATTAAAAATAAATTTCTGATTGACTGTCCACCGATACCAATAGTTTGTGTATAAGGAACCAACTCAAATACCCTGGTGAAATTATAAAAAGGATTAGTATCGATTATATCCATTTTTTTAAAAGATATAGTATTCGAAACGAGTATGAATTAAATTTTCTTATCCGGAAATATGGTACTTGTACTGCACCAAATTCCCTGAAGGATCTTTCAATATTCTTGCTCATGCTTCCTTCAAAATCAAATGTTTTTGTTTTAGAGGACATGTGCTTTATTGCTTCAAAAAAAAGGAGGGATGCAGCGCCGGATGAACGGAATTCAGGATTAATAGTAGATATTAGATTATAAGCGCTATTCACATCCCAAACTATAAATAATGCTGCATGAAAACGATTCTGATTGTCGTATGCAGAAATAGTGCAACCCTGGTTTCTCGATTTACAAGCATTAAATATTTTTATAAACCGATCATTGCTGTAATATACTTTATGACCATAGGCTTTTAAGTTTTGCTGAAGATTTTTATAAAATTCTTCTCCCGGTAATTCAAAATCAATTCTAATGGATTTATTTGCCTTATTTATATGTGATTTTTTTGAAGGTCTGAATTCCAGAAAACATTTTTGGGGATCAGAAATGTCCTTGATTTGATAGGTGTATCGGGTTGTTTGTTCATATCCATTCCAGTAAAATGGAAGCCAGTTTGTGAAAGATAAATGAAAATTCTGGTCAAAATAACAAAATTTTATTTTTTGAAATTGTTGTATTAAATTTGTTAATACTTCATTTTCAAAACTAATCATTTCATTTTTTGAAATGTTAGATGGACGATTTATCCAAATACCATTTGTTTGTGTCAGTTGTGGTTGTATTACAATTTTAAATCCAAGCTTTTTTACAAAATGGTACACCCAGGCAGCAATAATTTTTCCCCCTTTTTCAAAAAACAGCACATCCCATCTATTTGTATCACATGCTGCATCCATCCACCAGGCTTGCATAAATAAAGGAATATCCTGCCTTTCATCACATAATTTACGATATAGGTCTTTTTTTGAATGAATATCACCCATTTCATAGTTTTTTTTGTGGATGTTAAAATTAAAAATATAAATATATAGCGTTGTTTAATAAAAACACAAACAAAAGTAATAGATTTTTACTTTAAAACAACATAAAATAGCTGCTAATTTTAGGATGAGACATAAAGGATTTAATGCATTACGTAAAAAAAGATAAGATGTTTATTAAGGAATTATTTTTTTATTCAGAAAGAAATCAGTAATTTTGAACGTTCAATATAAAGTTAAGATAAATATGGCTAAAGAAATAGCAACGAATACCGGTGCAATGTATAATGCACTTACGAATGGAAGTAAAATTGTTGGTGAGATTTTTGCAGATAGTGATTTTCGTATTGATGGAGATGTTGAAGGAACGATCACTTGTAACGGAAAAGTAGTAATTGGTCAAAAAGGTTTTCTTAAAGGCTCAATATCATGCGCGAATGCTGAAATAATAGGAACTGTAGAAGGTGATATTGTTGTTACCGAAACTTTATCGTTGCGAAGTACTGCCATTATTAACGGGGAAGTAAAAACCAAAATATTGATGGTAGAACCAAATGCTGTTTTCAATGGCACCTGTTCAATGAAAGAAACTCTAAATACCATAGTAACCGATTAATTTAAGAACAGATATAAAATCATTGCAACTATCGATCAGAGTATAAAAATACAACGTTGAAGTAAATTATACTTCAACGTTTTTGTTTAAACCCCTTTAATAACTATCGTATGGAAGACATTCAATATAAAGCCTTTGTAGTCGAAGAACAGGACAGTAAATTCATTCGGACTATTCAGACTTTATCAACAGATAATTTGCCTGCGGGTGATGTACTGATCCGGGTTCATTATTCATCCTTAAATTATAAAGATGCCCTATCGTCAACAGGGAATAAAGGTGTTACGAAGAAATATCCGCATACACCGGGAATTGATGCAGCAGGAATAGTTAAACATTCGGATAATGACAGGTTTCGTGCCGGAGATGAGGTGATCGTAACAGGATACGATCTGGGGATGAATACAGCCGGTGGTTTTGGACAATATATCCGTGTTCCCGCTGAATGGGTGGTTAAAATCCCTGCGGGTTTATCAATGAAAGAGTCAATGATCATCGGAACGGCAGGTTTTACGGCAGGCATTTCAGTTCTAAGGTTAAGTGAACTGATAAAACCTGATGATGGAAAAATTATTGTTTCGGGAGCAACTGGTGGGGTTGGGTCAGTTGCACTGACAATCCTGTCTGAAATTGGTTACCAAACGGTTGCAATAACAGGAAAAGAATCGGAATATGATTTTTTGAAACATCTCGGAGTGAATGAAATAATATCCAGATCAACATTTATGGCAATTGATAAACGTCCGTTGTTTTCAGCTCAATACGCCGGTGCTATTGACACTGTAGGAGGAACGGTTTTAGAGAATATTTTAAAAACAATAAACCCTTTAGGAGCAGTCACAACCTGTGGCAGTGTTTCTTCGACTCAACTGAATACCACCATGTTTCCTTTTATTCTACGCGGGATCACTTTAATAGGTGTCTCAGCTCAAAATTATCCTTCAAATTTACGAGTCAATTTATGGAATAAATTGGCTGATGCATGGAAACCTGAAAATTTATCTGAAATAGTTAGTGAAATAAAACTCGAAGAAATTGAACATAAAATTGATTTGATGTTGAAAGGAAACTTAAAAGGCAGAACAATTGTTAATTTAATTGACTAAACCACTATGGTTTTAAAGTGTTTCCTGTGAAACCAGGTAAAACAACTGAATATTCAACCACAAAAGGGACAAAAGAAAACAAAAGTGCAAAACAATTGTTAATTTAATTGATTAAACCACTATGGTTTTACCGGGTTTGTTGTGAAATCAGGAAAAACAACTGCATATTCTACCACAAAAGGGACAAAAGAAAACAAAAGTGCAAATTCCTTTAGGAATTTATATCATTCTGAAGATAAATCCTTATATGTTCTTCTTTATTTCTTTTTTAATATTAAACTTTTGTGTAAGCTTTTGTGATCCCGATAGCTATCGGGATGGTTAGATTTTTTCTTCACACGAAAATCAGTTGTACCTTTAATTGTGAATTGAAAACACTCTCTGAATTTTAATTAAAATGTTGATATTCAATTGATATACTGAGAAATAGTGAATTAGCACAGGACGTTGATGCGACTGTATTTTAATAAAAAATGAATATAAATTCTAATCTTCAAAACTTTTTGAGTAAAACTCTTTTATTAATGGAAAAAAAAGCGCAATTTTGCACTTTATTTCAGGTAGTATTTCAACCTCATTTAATAACCCTTCTTTGAATGGCATTAGCAAACGAGAATTATTTAAAAACTCCCGAAATCTATTGTTTTGACGAAATAGAGAAGCGCGTTAACGCTTTTAAAATATTACATCCCAACGAAAAATTGATCCGTTTAGGCGTAGGCGACGTAACCCGTCCATTGCCGAATGAAGTTGTACTGGCTTTGCACAAAGCAGTAGACGAAATGAGTAAGGTAGAATCGTTCAGGGGATATAGTCCACCCCAGGGTTATGAATTTCTAATTGATAAAATATTAAAAGAGTATCGTTCGATAGGAGTCTTTCTTGACAAAGAAAGTGTTTTTGTTAATGATGGTGCAAAATCGGATATTGGAAATATTGGTCATGTTTTAGGACGGGATAATATCATTGCTATTTCCGATCCTGTTTATCCGGTTTATGAAAATGCAACTATTATGAGCGGCAGGGCAGGAGTATTGAATGATGATCAGAAATGGAGTAATGTAGTTTATCTGCGTTGTACTGACGAAACGGGTTTTGTCCCTGAATTACCGACTGAAAAAGTCGATGTGATTTATTTATGCAATCCGAATAACCCGACCGGTACGGTTATGACAAAAGCAGAGTTAAAAGGTTGGGTAGATTATGCTATTGAACACCAGAGTATTATTATTTATGACGGTGCTTATCAGGCATATATAAATGAACCTGATGTACCGCATAGCATTTATGAAATTAAAGGGGCCAGGAAGGTTGCTATCGAAATACGCAGCTACTCTAAAACAGCCGGTTTCACCGGCCTTCGTTGCGGATACTCCGTTTTCCCGCAGGAATTACTGGTATATACCAAATTTGGTGAAAGTGTACCACTCATCAAACTCTGGAGCCGGCGTAATACAAATTATACGAATGGAGTATCCTATATCGTTCAACGGGGTGCTGAAGCAATTTATACCAGAAAAGGAAAAGCTGAAACCCAGGAGTTGGTAAATTATTACCTGACAAATGCATCTCTAATCAGAAACGAATTGCTTTCCCTCGGATTGGAAGTATACGGTGGAATAAGTTCTCCGTATATATGGTTTAAAACACCTGATAATCAACCATCCTGGAAATTTTTTCATCAATTATTATATGAGATTCATATAGTAGGAACTCCCGGTGTAATATTCGGACCTTCAGGAGAAGGATATATGCGTTTTACAGGTTTTGGAAGTCGTGAAAACACACTTTTATCATTAGAAAGGTTAAGAAAAATCATATAATTAATATTAAAACTAAAATAGAATATGTGTGGAATTGTAGGTTATATAGGGAACAAACAGGCTTATCCTATTCTTATTAATGGTCTTCGCCGACTTGAATACAGAGGATATGACAGTGCAGGAATTGCATTAATACATGATGATTTGCTGAATGTTTATAAAGCCAAGGGTAAAGTTTCGGATTTAGTTCAATTTGCAGAACAAAAAGATATTCAGGGAACTATCGGCATTGCTCACACCCGTTGGGCAACTCATGGGGAGCCTAATCAGGTAAATGCGCATCCCCATCTTTCACAATCAGGAGAATTAGCATTGATTCATAACGGAATCATTGAAAATTATTCGATTCTGAAACAAGGTTTGATTAAACACGGATTTACATTTAAAAGTCAAACAGATACAGAAGTATTAGTACAATTGATTGAATATGTAAAAAAATCGAATAAAGTTGATTTAACTACAGCTGTTCAATTGGCTCTTAGCCAATGTGTCGGTGCTTATGCCATTGCAGTGATAGAAAAAAATCATCCGGATGTGATTGTAGCTGCACGAAAAGGGAGTCCGTTGGTTATCGGAATAGGAGAAGATGAATTCTTTATAGCCTCCGATGCTACACCGATTATTGAATACACCGACCAGGTAGTGTATTTAGGTGAAGAAGAGATTGTAACATTACAACGTGGAAAACAGCTGAAAATTAAAACAATAGGAAATGTAGAGAAAACTCCTGAAATTAAAAAACTCGAAATGACATTGAGTCAGTTAGAGAAAGGCGGTTACCCTCATTTTATGTTAAAAGAAATTTTTGAACAGCCAAAAACCCTGAGTGACAGCATGAGAGGCAGGATAAATATCGATGAGAATAATATCACTCTGGCAGGTTTTATCGATAATAAAGAAAAGTTCTTAAAAGCAAAGCGTATTATCATCACAGCCTGTGGAACCTCCTGGCATGCAGGTTTGATTGGTAAGTATGCTATCGAAGAGTTTGCCCGTATACCTGTTGAAGTTGAATATTCATCTGAGTTTCGTTACCGCAAACCTGTAATTAATCCTGATGATATTGTCATTGCTATTTCACAATCAGGTGAAACTGCCGATACCCTGGCTGCAATAGCATTAGCAAAATCAAAAGGTGCATTTATATTCGGAATTTGCAATGTTGTAGGCTCATCCATTCCCCGTAACACACATTCAGGATGTTATACCCATGCGGGTCCTGAAATAGGAGTAGCTTCTACAAAAGCATTTACGGCTCAGGTGACTGTACTTACAATGCTGGCATTAATCATCGGGAAGGAAAAGGGTACAATTAGTCAGGAAGATTACCTTAAAATAGTATATGAGCTGGCACGTATTCCTGAGAAAATTAAAGTGATTCTGAAACATGATGCATTGATAGCTGAATTTTCAAAAACATTTACTTATGCACAAAACTTTATTTATCTGGGTAGGGGTTATAATTTTCCAGTAGCACTTGAAGGTGCCTTAAAATTGAAGGAAATATCATATATACATGCTGAAGGCTATCCTGCTGCAGAAATGAAACATGGTCCGATTGCGCTGGTAAGCCAGGAAATGCCTGTTGTTGTTATTGCTCCGAGTGCAGGTATGTATGAAAAGGTAGTAAGCAATATACAGGAAATTAAAGCACGGAAAGGTAAAATTATTTCAATAGTTACAGAGGGTGATGTAGTTGTCAGCAATTTGTCGGATTATACTATCTCAATTCCTGACACTGTAGAATGTCTGGTGCCGTTGTTGGCCGCTATTCCTTTACAATTGCTGGCATATCATATAGCAGTTGTAAAAGGGTGTGATGTTGACCAACCGCGAAACCTGGCAAAGTCAGTAACTGTAGAATAATGTGAAAAATAGCCCCTGCGTCAATCGTTGGGGCTTTTTATTTGTTATATACTTGTAAGTAAGTTGATTCTTTAAATATCAATTAGTTAATTAGTTAATTAGTTAATTAGTTAATTAAGTAATTGAGTAATTGAGTAATTGAGTAATTAAGTTTAAGTAATTAAGTAATTAAGTAATTAAGTTAGTAATTGCTCCAAAATACTGAAATTTAAGTTTAGATCAATAAACATATCATTTAACTATCTTTAATTACTTAACCAATTAACCAATCAACCAATTAACCAATCAACCAATTAACCAATCAACCAATTAACCAATCAACCAATTAACCAATCAACCAATTAACCAATTAACCAATTAACCAATTAACCAATTAACCAATCAACGTTCCGTTTAACGGATCAACTAAATCATTAACCAGAAACGCGGAACGCGGAACACGGAACACGGAGCTTTTCAAACTTTTCAAACTTTTCAAACTTCAATCAACGAATTAACATGTGTGGTATAGCAATGATCAGGCTTTTAAAGCCGTTGGATTATTATCAGGAAAAATACGGATCGTGGCAGTACGGTTTACAAAAAATGTATCTGCTCATGGAGAAACAGCATAACCGGGGACAGGAGGGTGCCGGTCTGGCTACCGTGAAACTGGATATGCCTCCGGGTGAAGAATATATCTGGCGTGAACGTATGGAAGGAAAAAATGCGATTCAGGATATTTTTGCTAAGATTAATGGAGATATGGCTCAAACTGCCAATTCAGATTTTACCACTTCGATGGATTGTAAAGCTGAAAATCAATTTGCAGGTGAACTTTATCTTGGACATTTACGCTATAGCACAACCGGGAAAAGCGGTTTATCATATATCCATCCTTTCTTACGCCGTCATAACTGGAAAGCACGTACTTTACTGCTTGCCGGAAATTTCAACCTTACAAATGTAGATGAGATTTTTGATCATTTAACCTCTCAGGGACAGCATCCAAGGGATAAAGCGGATACATTTCTAATGTTGGAATCGCTTGGAAATAAGCTGGACAGAGAAGTACAACATGAATATGATCTTATTAAACAACGATATACAAATGATGTTGTTATTACAAAAAAAATTGAAGATCAACTTGATATAGCTAAATTCATTCGAAAATCCGAACGCTATTGGGATGGAGGGTATGTGATTTGTGGTATGCTTGGCCATGGTGATTCATTTGTTTTCCGTGATCCGAAAGGAATTCGTACTGCTTTCTATTATGCGGATGAT
>Ga0302186_10001077_pt1 | contig 23304 bp, 14 predicted proteins | sample II_Bog_E1_2_FD_198782 | JGI IMG/M metagenome (GOLD analysis project Ga0302186, IMG submission 198782) | Peat permafrost microbial communities from Stordalen Mire near Abisko, Sweden - II_Bog_E1_1 | ecosystem: Environmental > Terrestrial > Soil > Wetlands > Peat | place: Sweden: Abisko...
CCTGATAGCAATTTGTGAGCCTACTAATCTAATTTTACGTTCATCTCCTAGTAGTACTCTCTGAGTCTGTTTTTGCACCACCGCAGCTCACTTTTCAGTACTTATTTTTACAGAATCAACTGCTGATAATGATTATGATCCTGCAATATGCACTATTCCAAACTCACAAGGTGAGCTCGAAGCTGGCTGCGAGGAATATCGCTGGATGTTGTACTTCTCTGCTGGAGTCTGTGGCCTCGATGCTACTTTAAACACGATTTACTTTGTCCTCAATTACGCCACAATCAGAACAGATTGGTACTGCACAGTCAAGACACTGATATTTCATTGGTAGATTATGCACTCTGCAATTTTTGAACTCTTGTTTCGGAGTTTTGACATGCTGTATAAAACGATGGCGACTTGTCTCAGCTAAGCAATGAGTCTAGTGCAGTCAGCGAGATCGGGTAGAATTTATCCACAGTTGGGACAGAGGTGATGTTTATCGAGATAATCATTGATGCACTTTCCGCAGTATATTTCGGAGCATGTGGGACACATTTTGGGCTCACGATATGAACCACGGCAGAGTTGGCATACCAGTTTTTCCATTCAGAAGCGATTATAATTGTTATAATTGAATTACAGGGACGGTTTGATCGGCAATAAACTTTGAAAATGCATCAACTGATGATTATGAGGAAATTTGTGATAATTTAATTGACAGTTTTGAAGGCATCATTTATGACGAGCACACTTTGTATATCGGACTGCCTTGGTGAGATTGGTTAAAAGATAAATGTCATTGCAATATTATATCATTAATAAAAATGATTATTAGGCATATTTCCATTCCTGGACAATCTCACCTTGTTCCTTTGAATTAACCGCCTGAAAAAGATGAACCAGATTAGATTCTTGATCATCCTTGTACTATAAAAAGGATTTTAAATCCGGAGCACCCCAGTCGAGATGCCTTAGCCTCTCCCATGCAGTATTATCAAAATGTTCTTAATTCCTTACCTAAATAATTTGAAAAAAGTGTTCATAGTAAAGATTAGGGTTTAGCGATAGAGATTCCTCAAAAATTGTAGATCTTATAAAACAGAACAAACTTTACAAAATAATTCGTCAAAGTCAACGAGTCGAAAAGCAATTCAATACAAAAATATAAAATGATGACTCGGGAAGCAATTACACACAAAGACTTGACCTTGACTCCTAGACTGATCACGCATAATAAAAACTCGTTTGTCTGTCGAAGTAACTCGACCAATAATAGACTAATGATGACGAGTAATCAAGGATAGTAGGAATAGGAGACTCTTAAAAAGAATTCTCATAGCATGAATAAAAAAGGAAAGGTACTATATAGCACTGGGTAGATTCTTTTTAACAAAAGACCAAATATAATATTGGAGAAAAGATTCAATCATGCTAATTACACATATTCTCCGTCTAATACCCATAATTTTATACCCTTATAACCAAAAGCGCAAGAAGAATCTGTGCAAAATAAATAGTTGTATGATTTCAAGTTTTCTCCTATCAAAGACATCATCAACAATAGATCTAAGCAATTTTAAAACAATATTCCTTCCATCAAACAAGGAAGAAATAAAAAGATCCTTCCTTCCGAAAGTGATGTTGATGAAGATTCTTTGGCCTTCACAACCACAAGGCAAGAAAAATATTATAAGCAAAGACCTTCTTCGGAGGAGGAGATGACCTTATCAGCAAAACCCGAAAGTTTAATATTACTCAGCAATAAAAAAGCAAAATTAACCCAACGACATTCAAAATCACCAAACAAAGGAACTATATAAATTTCTTACAAAACTTCTTTACAACAACTCAAACAAATCAGTCTCATCCAAGCTCTTTCCGCATCGGACGTGACAATGAAAATTCCTGAAATATTTGCGTATCCCCTCTTTTCAGGAAACTAAACACAGCAGCAGTTATTCGATAAGGTTGATGAATTGTTTAGGCATTTGCAAATTGACATTAGCTCTCAGAAAAGTATTAAGAAGTATTCGAATTGCATCGTTGTTTTAACTGGAACTGTAGGATTGATTTGGCATTTTGAAGGAAAAGTCTTTTTAGGAGGGTGGAAGAACGAGTTTTTGGATTAGGGATGTAAACATGGGCTGGGGTTAGAGTGGAAACCTAAACAGTATGCTTACTACGGACAGTTTGCTAGGAACAAGAAAGAGGGAATTGGCATCATGAAAACTCATAAAAATGAACTGCTGGCAGGAGTATGGGAAGATAATCACTACTTGCATCCTCTCTCAGTTGACTCTGATCGCTAACCACGCCGCTTGATGCCAACCATTTCCCATTTTGCTTTTGAAGAAGCCAATTGATTCTAATAATCTATAATAAATCAATAAAAATTGTCAGCAATCATGCCTGCATGTTCTAAAGCTAGAACAATGCTTTTACGAGTCAAAATAAACGTGTTTTCTTCTTCGGAAGGGTGCTTTTATGTTCCTTTTCCTTGATGGAGTGGAAGTCGATGAGATAATCAATAATAGCTGGAACTCGTTTGCTTTGCTGCTGCTTTCGACTACTTTATATTATTTATACTTTTTAAAGGTTGAGAGAAGGCGCACATTTTGACTGTTGGAGCAAACCTTCTCGGCGAAAGTGTTCCTATCTTTTATTAGTTTGCTTATTAAAGGTGTTTTGCTTTATTACCCACCTTTATACAGGTGCTCGTAGAAGTAATTTTCATCTATCTAACAATAGAAGTACTAAACTAGTCAAGGACTGAACTTGCTGTATGATTGAGTCTCTCTTTGAGTCTGTCTTGAGGTTTGATGTACCATTTGTTGTACTGTAATTTATGAAGGAAAGGTGGCTTGACCAAATGATCACCTTTATCGCTATCATAAATCGACATATTAGGTTGAGTGTTGATGCGTGAGTGCTTGTATCTTCGAGTTGAAGTCACCATTTGGGACTAGTCTATCGTCCAACGATTGGGTGGGGCTATTTACATGGAAGAAATATATGGAAAAAGAAATTATATTGCCTTTGTGAATGGTTAGCAAGCATATAAAGAGCGATTAACGACTTAATACAATTTTGAAAAGTAGATGAGTGATTACAAAGCTATAAAAATGGATGATTCGGGATGGTTAAAAGAAGCGGAGTCAAATAAATCAAAGAAGTTTCATGTGATTGAGTAGCTTAACTAATTTTAAATTCTCAACAATATAATAAATGAATTAATATTAATTTCTATTAACGAATCAGAAAGGATTTTGCAATGGCTGTCGATTTATGAGTAATTGGTTGATTGTCTTTTTATACAATATTTTATATTTATAAATAGATGGGATATTGCAATGAGCAATTATTTATGATAGATTACTGTTGAATCCGTTATACATATAATTTATTAACAGACATGCCCAATACCGTTGACTCCAACACCAACAACAAATGGCACACAGGGTTTTACAGTCAGATGAAGCTTTTCCCCAAAAGATCGTGGACATCAGAAGAAGATGAACTTTTGATTTCGATCGTTGATAAATTAGGAGCTTAGAAGTGGTCACAAATCGCTAGATTTATCCCGAATAGAACGGGAAAACAATGCCGAGAGAGATGGGTGAATCAGCTCAACCCCAACATCAACAGGTAGGAATGGAACTTTAACGAGGAATGGATACTATTTTTGGCGTATCATGTTATGGGTAGCAAATGGTCAAGATTATCGACGTTTCTGCCTGGAAGGACAGACAACAGCATTAAAAATCATTGGAACTCAATTATGCGAAAGAAAATTAGCCAGCTGGAACATAAATTTTCTTCATAAATGGGTGGGTTAAACAAGTAAGGGATATATTTGAGATTGGTTTCGCTGACTAACCTTAAAAAGATTGAAAGATAGGTGGAGGAAAGCTAAATTTAAACAAAGGAACAATCTCAAAAGATATAGGCAAGCGCATAACCCATATTATGTCAACTAACTCTCAAGGAATCTTCGGAATCCGATGAGTTGAGTTTTATCAATATCCTCAAAACAATAGATGAGAAGGCGAACATTGAATTATAAAGGAAATAATCGTATCAATATAATGATTTCGGGCTAAAATCAGCTGATAAAACAAAAAATGGCGGTTTATAATCCAAGGTGGAAAGTGGTAAAAATTAAATGGATAAAGAAAATTATTTGGGCCATATTTTGTAAGAAAAGGATGACTATCTTCCTCTACCTCCTCCTTTCAAGAAATTATCATCATTAGACTGTGGAAAGTTCTCGACAGTAACTAAAAATCCATTCAAATAAATCTGATATGATGTTGTATTACTTATACTTTTATGAATAAACCTTATTAGTTGGCCCTCTTAATTTCTATCATCATGGAAACTCCTCAATTCGAGTGTAAAATAATAGTTTGACAAAAATCAAGCATGAGAAAAGCTCGCGATAATGAAAGATTAGCATAACTACTGACGAGATCAACTTCGATAGACCAATGACTACGCCTATTATTGTAAATTGGTCATGGTTTTATAATTTTGATTGAGTCTATCCTAGGATTGAGTCTGCTGTATTGTAATGCTACATATTTCTACTATTTATTATACTTATTCTTTTTATCAAATCATTTATTTATAGAGTAAGATACGATGACTGACCTATCAGCATTTGTGTCCAACAACCTTGCACTTTTATAAAGGTACGTTTTTGCAGAGGATAAACAGTAGTTTATCAGCAAGGAGATTGCACTGCCATAGGAAAGGAGATTCTTTGATTTGTTGCTCAATCCTATTAGTGACAGTAAGAAAGAGAAAGATCTAATGAAGAGCTTGCGTCTGTCAGAATCAGTCAAGAATGAAATCTTTTCAGCCAAGATTATGAAATCTCTCGAAAAAGCGACAACTTAGCAGGAAGCAGAATAGGCTATCAAATTTACTAAGTAACTTTATAAGGATCTCTACTTTGATTTTCCAAAACCCGCTTAATTTGCAGGGGAGGCAGTTCAATAAGCATAGAAGAAAGAGAAGAAGATTGAATCGTCATTTGAAACAGAATAGACTGTGAAGGATGTTGTTTTAAAAGTCATCAAGGAATGCCCCTAAAATATTGCAAAAATATCAAATTATGGTCTAAAGAATGCGCCTTTAAATGACCTGATGAAATAGATAGATAAAGACTTCATAACTATTTTGTTTTCGAAGTTAGATATTACTCGATCAATGGATGCTTCTTTCATAGCAAATTTGATGGTTAAAGTCCTGAACTAATCAAAATCTTAAAGAGGTTCACAGCCAGAAGAACTACCAAGCGAATTTTTTAACTTTTTAACAATAGAACAAACTGAATAGCTAAAGAAGAAAATGCCTTAGATCTTCAATGAATTTGCTTATCATTAGAGAAGCTTCAACCTCAAACATGAGTAAAAGCTAAGATCATTCAAATCAATAACTTCAATGACTCCCACAGAGGTAGTGGAAAAGCGAGCCTATTGCGTATAGATACTCAATGGATTGACAAATTAAAATAGTCCATTCAAGAATTACTTTATTGATAAGATAACAGAATAAATATTGATATTGGATGAGTCATTGACTAATTCAAACGAATAGATTTTCATCAACTATCTAAAAAACTTAAAGCAATTTAGCTTTTAGCATTTTAACATCTCATTTTCAACGCAAAAGAAAGATGAAACTGGTCAAAGAAATGATAGAATTGATAGGGATAGGTACGCTCAAAATAATTCCCTCTCTTATCTTGAATCATCCAAGACTAATCAGAGTTAAATCATCAACAAAACTATTGTTAGTTTGCTAAAAGCTCTCAATCCTGGAACAATATAGCAGCTTACTCCCTATATCAGTCACAAATACTTGATTAAAGCCGAAGCAAAAGTGAAACTGGCAAAAGGTATGCAAAAATCGATTGAAAATATCCATGATATTATTCCTCTAAGCGAACTCACTGAACTAAAATAAAGAAAGGAGATTACCTTGCTCTAAAAGAATAAAAAGACTTTTAAAATAAACTAAGATGTTGAATTGTTTGTAAAGATTAAGAATGTTCGATAGATCAAGGTGAAAGTGTATAAATTTGATCTTGTCAAACAATACCTTTAAAATATATCGGATGTTGACGAGCAAATCAATCTTAAATACATGAAACCAACGTATTAAGAGATTCTTAAAAATACAACAGAAGATCCCTTTGAATAAACGGTGTCCTCCATTAAATTAACTCAACTGAATGGCAAATTGGGGTTGTTTATTGTTTAGCTTGAGGGAGAAACAGTCACCAGCAGAGCTGTTGTCAGAAAAGGCTCAATTTTGGTTTAAAATAAACTGACTGAAACAGGCCATGAATTGACCTTCTTCGATCAGGAAGGAAAACAAATCAATGAGCTCACTATTTGGAGGGAAAACACAATTAAAATAGATGTTAAAGGCAGCTACATAATTCCCTTCGGACCTCAGGGATGTGAAAATATTCTCGCAGCCTATCAATAATATGCTGAATATGTGCAAGTAAATATTTCAAATGAAAACTATAACTTTAATGTGGATTATGTATATCACAGCTAATCCTTCATAGTTGGTAATAAATCGAAAGTAGTCCTACATCCCACTCTTAAGTTGTCATAAAAAAACATTTCCCTCAATCGGTTGGGTAAAGTGACGATAAAGGTTGCTACTATCAATAACCAAAATATCTCATCTACCTTAGTACTGGAGAATGTGAGATTCAAAGATAACGAAGATTATGTGGTGGAATTACCAATAAAATCCTACATTAAAACATATGGAATTATTGTGGAGGGAGAAATAGAGTTGATGAACAAATAAAAGCAGACGATTAATAGCAACAAAGTTATTACCATCGATTTGGAAGAAAACCAGAACAATTTTGTTGATTGCTATCTATAAAAGAATGTTGATGGAATATATACTCTTAAAATAAGAGGTAAAAATGGATAAGCTATTCCATCGGTTTAAGTTGTTCTTTCCTATGAACAATTTGGAGCTGATTTTTCATTTAGCAAACAGTTGACTGCCAACGAGAAGGGTGAATTGTCTTTGGGCAAAATGCTTCAAGTTAAAAAACTCACGATTACTGTGAATAGTAATGGTTTTTCGTCAATTAGAACGTGGACCATTAACAGCTTCGACAGAACAATCAGTTATGGAACCTCTATCTATGACAGTTCAGTTAATGTTTATTTACAATAAGGTTAAACTTTAAATCTTCCCATCCCCTGTGAATTAAAACTGTAAAGCGATATTATCTTTATAAAAACAAATACAGTTACTCAAGCCACTAACAACTGCATTTCGTAGATACATCTTACAAAAGACAGATTGACCACTTCTCCCCTCAAAGAGGCCAGCTATACTTTGATTTTATTAAGATTAGATAGAAGAATTAATATTACGGTGGTAAAGGGCAAAGAGTGGATCGGAAAGAAGATTATTGATGATAAAAACATGATTTATGAAACCAATAAAAACAGCAAGGAACTTATTACTTTGGGAGATATCACTCCTGTTGTGAAAGAAGGATATATTTAATACTCAATCAATATCCTATCCGAAAGAGAAGAGCTGCCAAAAGATCTTAGGGTGCACATATTCGCCAAGAATTATATCGATTCGAATGATAGTTAACTATATCAAGGTGAAAACAGATCTAGTTGCCCTAATCCCTTTATCTCCTCTTTGTTGATCAAGGAAAGTTCATATTTCAACAACAAATCCCTTTCAGACGAGACAGCTTACGTTCTAAACAGGAAAAAGCAAGAGATAGCAAATGGTAATAACCTCTAAAAGCCTCATATCTTTTTAAAAAGAATGGAAGTTAGGCAAACTGAATAGAAAGAATAAATGTTGAATAAATAAACTGACTATTTAGGACAGCAGAATCGTAGGATGATGATGATGGATTAGTGCTGTTATGGTAGTGCTAACTAATGCCTTAGGATGAGTGGTAATGTTGGAAATATGTATCAAGGTTACGGAATGGCACCACGTGGATATAACTCTTCCTCAATTTCGCTGAATAGAAGGTTAAATACTCATAACAATTTTTTACTACAAGTAGGCCACCTCAATGATAACCTGAAAAAGATATAAAACATCAAAGTACCCTTGGGATACAACCAAATCGAAGTTTATCTCTTAACTAGTGACATCTCCATCAAAAAATAGTACTCCCTTCCCAACAGCAAAATAGAAATACTCAAACTTGTAAATTCATTAACAGTCGATGCGAATTAGAAATCTGGCTGGACGATGTCAAGATAAATTTACCCAATTCGTAAAGGAGATAAGAAAGCAATCAACAGGAACAGCACTTGGACAGCTGTTAGTGTTGCTAATGTTGCTGAATATGCTAAAAACATCAGCGTTACTCTTCCCGAATGGGTCTTAAGTTGGAACAGTTATACTGAGAAGAAGAAACAGTAAATTTACGACAAAGAATACTGCCATTAATTGAACTTCTTCGTCTATAAAAAGGATAAGCCTTTCTTTGATCACGTTGTGAGGCCGTTTATTAGCAATAAAATAACCAAAACCTTTGTTGATCTTTACTTACTTGACAGTTTGGAAATATTGAAGTTTGCCCATGCACACTTGCTTGAAAAATTGAATTATTTTGAGAGGGCCTTGCTGGTAGAGAAACTCATTAACTTTGGCAAAAAATAATAAGGCATTAGTCTAGCTCATGCAATGGAACTACCTTTGAAAAATACAAAACAATCCAGCGAAGTATTCAAAAGATTTTTTGAAACAATCCTTAATGCTAAAAAATAGGCACTGCCTCAGATCCCAGCACAACCTTCTCCTAGCCAAATAAGATTTGGAGCCGATGCTTTTTCATATCTATCTGCACCACCTCCCCCTCCAACTTTTGGCGGTCGTGTTCCCAACCTCGGATCTTCTCTCAATAGAAATAGACAAAATAGACAATCAAACCCATTCTAGTAAGATGAAGAATAACTTGATGTTGGAGGTGGAGGTGGAGGCGGTGAATAAAACTAATGCTACCGAGGTGATTATAAGTCGACTTTTGAAAAAGCCAAGTAAAATTACAAACCTGGCTTTAAATAAACTGAAAAGACCAGGGAATATACAGAAACGACTTATAGCTAATTGAAAAACCCTTCATAGTCAGCTAACCTACTTCCAGCTACTTTGTTTTGGGCATAATTAGCGCAGCATTACAGTTCTGGTCATGCTGATGAAGATTTCCTGTCAGATAAATTTTCATTCCTAACCAAAAAGATAGAGTTTATCTTAGCCCTCTCTGTCCTTCCCAAGTAGTCGCAGGCTTAGTTCGAACTGGGCAATCAATTAAATAGTCAATAAATTTAAGCGAAATCATCTTTCCTTATCTTCGTTCGAGAAGTCAAATCTCTACCCTACGAAGAATTTAAGAGCATTCTTCTCAATCAAAGGTTCTTTGATCCCAAAAATCAATATTATTTCGATGATAATGGTACTCAACTATAAAAATAAGTCGACTCATTCATACTCCAAAAACCCTATACCCTGCAAACCATAATCACAAACATATCAGGAGCCGCTCTAGAGATACAATTACTTATAGATATTCCTGAAGGTTCAATTCCTCTGAAAAGTCACGAGCAAACTCAAATAACTAACATAATTCTGCCAGCCTACAGTACTATGAAATTCTAACGTGATTTCTACTTCCCAGAGGAAGGAAAATATAATATTTACCCTGCAAATGCGAGCCGAGGCAAGGCAATTGTGGCAAAAGCCTCACGACAACCTGAAATATTGGTGTCAAAATCAGCAAGTATTAGCAAACTTTAAACTCTTGACAACATTCTCCGTTCTGGTATAGATGAAGTAATTCTGCAGTACCTGTCCAGCAAAAACATATTTGATACTAACATCTTTGATTTCAAACTGATCCTTTGGAAACTCAAGGATAAAGCTTTTTATTTAAAGTGCATTAAGATATTTGAGGAGAGGAATTACTTCAATCCCATAGTTTGGACCTTTGCTTTCTATCATAATGATGCACTGAGAATCAAGTAATGGCTGTAAAATTTGAACTCTGAGCTGGGATTGCCTTCTATAAACCTGCCAATTTTTGAATATTATCCCTATTATTCGAGCAGAGCCCATAAGTTTATTGACTAGAATAAATCGACAATTAGAGTTAAATAATTCCAATACAACTATGCCAAATTTCTTTATTCTGCTGCTTTCGAAAATAGATTAGAAGATCCTATAGTGCTATTGACACACATCTACTATCTCTTACTCCAAGACAGACTTGGCGAGGCTAAGCAGATTTACAACAAAGTTAAACCCGAGCATAAATTACTATTCTAGATACAGTATGATTACATTGATTGCTTCTTGGACATGTATGAAGGGTCGAGTACTAACTATCAGACTGCGAGATCAGTATCGAGCAAGTATCTGAATTACCCAGTCATTTCGTGGCGAAAGCTGTTTACTGATGTTCACGAGGCAGTTTCCCTATCTTAGGAGGAAGAAAGTGAAGATAGCACAAAAGCAGAAGAAACATCATTCTCAACGACTGTAGTGAACAGTGGAAAATAAATAAAGATTAATCGTCCTGCTAACACTAAGGTGATTGTTAACTTTTACAAGATAGATTTAGAACTGTATTTCTCTGAGTATCCCTTTGAAGAAGTCAAAACTTTCTCTTCGTTAACTCCCACCAAGTCGATAGAATTTTCAGGATCAGAGTTTAAAGTTGAACGAGTTGATCGAAAAGACTATGAAAATCTCGTTGATATGATTGTGGAAGTTTAAGAATAGAAGCCTAATACAGCAATAAAAAAGATCACAAGTTTCCTGTGGACTAATCCTGACGTAAAAGTAAAAATCAATGAAAGTCAAGGTATTATTCGTATAATTTAGGTGATTTGAAAGTGTTTTATGGAAATAAGAAATCGACAACCAGCTACTGCAAGGTTTACTCACGAGGAAATGGAGATAAGTTCTACCGAGACGGATACACAGACACTGCTTCTTCCTTCAGATATGCTTTGGACTTAAAAGGCGTTACATAATTTTCGATATTGGTGCTTACGGATAACGGAGGTTCCATTCATCGCGTGAGACCTCCAATTGTGCAATGATTTCTAGATTATCCAAATTGATAGATATTAAAATTGTGTTTGATTTGGTTTGGCGCTGAGTTAAATCTATAGAATGATAATGCGTGATAAAGTGAAACTGATTCTATTACTTTTGACTTTGCTTTTAAAATAGTTTGATTTAGTCTCTAAAGTGATGAATAAAGAATAGGTAGGTAGTAAATCGCTTAAACAGTTATTTGTTAGCTTTAATTTACGATTTAGCAAATAAAACCATAATAATATTTTATTGCCTCAATATTTTTAATTTTGCAAAATTGCACATTAGAAAGAATGGGATGTGTATTCAATCAAGACCCAGTTTAAAGTGAAAGCCAGTTTTTACCCAAGAGATTTACCTAATAATACCCAAATACTGAAAATTATATAAAATAGGGAAATTTTTAAGGAGCAGAGAAAGTAGCTAATTCTCTTTTTTAAGCATGCAAGTGGGACCAAGCGGCCCATATTTACAAAAGAATTATAGAATCGCGACCTGACTTCGATTATGAAATCGATGGACTTGGCTGTAGAGAATAGCAATGCGGCTACTATTACTGGAATGTGGAAACTTGGTACAAGAACTAAAAGATGTAGAAAAGATTGAAAGGAACCCCTTATGACTCGTTATCACTGTGCCTATCCAAGATAAAACTAGATGATAAAGAAAATTCAAATTTATGGATAAAATGGTATGAACAACTAATTGAAAAACATCCTAAAAATTATCAATTGCACTTTGGATTAGGAAATCTGCTTTACAATCAGGAAATATATGAAGAAGCAGTCACAGCATACTCGAAAGTGATTGGAATTAAACCAAATTTTATCAAGCCTTATGTTGATACAGCATTGGTTTATGAATACAAAAGAGTTTAAAAGAAAAAGGCATTGGAATGGGCCAATAAAGCTCGCACAATAGACCATAATAATTAATATGCTTTGTTCATTCTTGCAAAAAATTAAAAATAACCAAAAGTTAAAATATAAAAACTGAAACCTATCGCTGATATGTTTCCGAGGAATACCAGAATTGCTAATTAGATTGGGATTGCGTATGGAGGAGGACTGAAAGATTATAATTAAGCCATAAATTGGTATAAAAGATGTATCCAGTACTCTCCTAAATATTCCTCATGCTACAACAATATTGGAGTAAATAACGAACTCATGAAAAATTACGAGGAGGCGAAGAAGTGGTACTTCAAAGCCTGTGAAATTAAATTTAATTATACAGAAGCACATACAAATCTAACAGATGTTTTTGATGCTCTAAATGCCAGTGACGATAATATCCTATCGGAGAGTCAAGCCTACAACCTCAAAAGGGGTTAATTTTTCTATAACATTGGTCGGGCTTATTATGATAAAAAGCAAATCAATAGATCGATCATTTGGTATCAAAGAGCGCTGCCTCTGATGAGCTAGGACAAATACAAAGGATATAATAATTTGGCAATGGCATACGATGAGAATAAGAACTATGACTTAGCCATTTAAAACTATCTCAAAGCTATTTAACTTAAGCCTACTTTTGAGAGAGCTCCCTATAACATTGCCATCTGCTATAAAAATAAGAATGATATTGAGTCAGCAATCAAGTGGTATCTTAAGGCTATTGAAGTTAATCCAAGATACAGTTTTCCATACAATAATCTTGGAAATATCTGCAAAAATAGGAATCAATTTTCTGAAGCGATTTAGTGCTACAAGAAAGCAATTGCGCATAACTCAACGTATACTCTAGCCTACGTTAACATGGGCGTATGCTACTTTAGGATTTAAAACTACAAAGAAGCTTTCAATAGTTTCAGTCGCGCTAAATAAATTCTTCCCGATGATAACCATAATCTGAGTGAAGGAAATAAAACATTTATAAGATAATATCTTTAGAAATTCAATACGGAGGGATAAAATTGGAATAAAATCGGTGCAGTCAATCAATAGTTGTAGTAAAGTCTAAATGCTCTCATCAAAGAGTTCGAAGAGCAGTTTGGCATGAGTCCCACAGTTGCAGCCAAATATGTTGCCGATGCACTCCAAGGATCGAGTATTTCAGCTCAGTACATCGTCGACATGCTCGAACAAATGAAAGAAACTTGACTTGATGATCTAATGAAATTGTAAATAAAAATATTAATTTGACAGTTTAAATTATTAGAATATATATCAGTGATATTCTCCCATAAAAATCAAGTTGCAATAATAAACTTGATTTGGCTCCAATAGTCGCCAACGAAAGTGTGACCTCCATCTAAAATGAAACTGCCTCTCTGCTTTTGAGTAGTAATAATAAAGGTTGTTCTTTTTATTTGGCATTAGATCCATTATATCATAAATTTATATATTGGTGAAATACTTCTCCAAATTATTAATGGCAATCAAATAGGTATTTTGGTGATTTTGTGTCAGAATTTAATGCTTCTATTTCTTTAATATTTTCGACTGATAAAATTAGTTCTACGAAGAATTAAATAATTATAAAATCAAAACCGATAGAAATTTATGCCTAAAAGACTCTAAATTTTGTCTGTATTCTGCATTTTACATCTTTTTAGCTTTACTCTGCAGCTATTTTGCTCTTCAGATTGTGCCAGTTACTCAGGAGCCTGCTTTGACGAAACTAATCAAGGATGCTAAGCTTGCACAGTCAATATCTTTGGCCTCTAACCGAACAGTACATTTCCGGGGAAGTGTAATGTGCTGCCTCAAAGAAGTATCTTGGCTGATTAACTTCATAACTCAAATATGAGCCTCGCTGGATACACAAGTTCTAAATTGAGTACGACAACTTGCACAAATTACACACTGTCAGGTGAGTACACGAACCAAGACTTCATCTATAAGAACTTTACAGGCATACCTTTAAACCACTACCAGCTTATCATTCGCTACAACGTCGGCTACATCGGTACTTGGTCTAGCAGTGACTACTTGAGACTGAACATTCAAGATGAATGGCAGTCGATCTTCTATGATTATCCGTACTCGTGTTACCTGCCCTAAAACATTTGTTGGTAAGTAGGAGTAAATACTTCGGATTGTATCGTAATTCGGGAATACACCTTTACTCATAACACTTCCTATGTCTTTCTGAACTTTACCGCGCTTACTAATGAAACCAATCCCAGCATTCAATTTTGGGGAATTAAGTAGCTTATGGTGGTGGCTAAGAGTTGCCATATTTCATGTCTCACCTGCTTCGGTCCATCCAACAGCAATTGCGTTTCTTGCGCCGCTGGTAATTATCTTCAAGGGAATATTTGTTCTCCAATTTGCGATTCAAGCCTATACATATTAGCCTCAGAGAATGCCTGCGTAACCAGTTGCCCTCCATTCTACTATGGTTCTTTTAATCCTACTAATAATTCAAAAAGTTGTTTGAGCTGCGCTTCAGGATGCATGATTTGTTCAAATTCTAACACCTGTCAAGCCTGGCAAAACGAATCAGCTTATGTCCCTAACTTATGGACTGATAAGATGTAGTTTTGGATTTTGCTAATCATAATAGTTGTGGCTGCAGTCATCTTCATTATCTACAAAGTGATTAAAACAAACTTACCCCCGATTGACATTGAAGAAAAAATGATAAAACACGATGAAGAAAAAGACATCAAATCAGGGAAGTCTAAGGACAATAATACAACTGGGGATAATCATGGAGATGTTGCGTTGCCCAATGATAGTGTGGTGGATAGATTGGGCCCTACAATGGATTCAAAGATAGGCGAGAATCTATGGTTTAATGAACTCGTTGAAATGGAGACAATGGAGGTAAAAAACCGTAAAAGAAGAGCTCCTAAAGCTTTAGCCCCCCTTGGCTACATGCAAGAGACTCCTACATATAATAATGCCTAAGTATCTAGTACTGCATAAATCTAACTGCAATAAAAAATTTGATATCCTTATTCATTCATTTGATATTGTTTTTATATTTGATAATCATAGTCTTGATCAACTGTGGCCATTCTTATAATAGGTCCCTCCTATATAATTTAAATTATTATTGTCTTCAAGTGATGGGAGGAAAGAGAAAAATAAATCTACAAATAGACTGCGAGTAGATAGACGAAATGTAAAAAAGCCTGTTCTCAGAAATAGGGAGCGATGGACTTCGTTTTATTCGGCATGATCTGCATATTGGACCGGAAGGGATGATGAAAATAGGGGGAGAACTCATACCTGCCCTTTTTCAAACCACTAAGGATAACCTTCTTGTAGGAGAGGAACTCGGACGAGGAGCGGCTTGTGTAGTATAGCAAGGAGTTTATAGCCCATTAAATATACCAATAGCTATCAAAGTAACTCATTCGGGAAGCAGTCCATCAATATTTATGACCAGCAAAAAAGACATCAGATTATGAATGACATCCGAGTGTTACTCAACAATTTAATCGACTAATAACGTAATGGATATAGGTAAGTTCTTTGATATTCAGATGCAATTTTATAGTAACTTTATACGGGGCGTACTTCGATCAAGGAAAAGTTAAAGTGGTTGTTTAACTTATGGATGCTGGATCTCTAGAAGATGTCATCGCTTTGCACAGGGTAACTAAAAAAGAGCCTATCATCAACGAGGATTTATTAGCGAAGATGGTACTGCAGATGCTTTGTGGGCTCACTTATCTCCATTCAAAGAATATACTCCATAGGGATATTAAACCAGCCAATGTGCTACTGAATTTCAAAGGAGAAGTTAAACTCTCAGATTTCGGGATTTCACGAGAATTGCCACAGGAAATATAATTTTCACGCACAGCGGTGGGAACTCGGAGCTATATGAGTCCGGAAAGAATTGAGGGAGGAAAGTATAGCTTTAAAAGTGATGTATGGGGAATAGGTTTAATACTATACGAGCTTGGTAAATATAATTTAATTTATCTACTGCAAAATTTCCCTATGACAGTCGTTCATAATTCGACCTCTGCCGAGATTTTAAGAGTATCGGAACGCCTTTGCTTCCAAAGCATTACAGCGCTGATTTTCAAGATTTTATAAATTGCTGCCTTGCAATTCAATAGGACAAAAGATTTTCTGCTTTCGATCTCATGGTAAATTAGATAATATTTAGGGGCATAGGTGGCTATTGACTAATCTTAAAGCAAAAACAAACATTAAGAAATGGCTGATTTCATTGAGAGAACAGATGCTTCCGTTGACCATTCCTAAAACTAAAAAGATTTCTTGATATATTTAATTTTTATTAAGAGTCAGCTATAAATAATAAAGTCTTAAAGATCACTGCGCAAACTGATACTCATTCCTCAGCCACCTCGCACTGCTTCCTCTAATATAATTTTCATTTTGACCGAATATGACATTGGTGTCCAACTTTTCAACCACGCATGTGCCATATATCTTGTCAGGATCCATTTCATGCATTTGCCGAATCACAATTTCCTTCACTTTGTTCATATCTTCAGCCCATTTGGGGATTTTTTTATTACGCATGTAGAGGCGCTTTTTATTAGATTTGGACTTCTTAGGACTGTGCATCAATTTCATAGGCTGCCCAAAAGAATTTTGAGAAGATGAGATTGGGTTAGAACAACTGTTGCTGTTATTTTGATTGCTCTAGGATTTGAATTTTTATTGGTACTCATTTTCGTTGGAGGAGTCATTGGAAGAATATTCAGTCATTGGGTAGGAAGAATCAGAACCATCATCACTGTCGGGTCTATTTTCTTTTCGATTGGTCATCTTTTATTGCATCTTGCGGTTGCTTTCCTGGATTAGCTAAGTAATGGATTTGCTCTAGATGCTATCGAAATTGAGCAAGTTTGTATTTTCATCCTAATTTTGTTAATTTTCGAAGTCCTATTTCAGTTCAAATGCATCATCTAAACCCATCTTCTTTAGGCTCTCCTGCAGCTAAATCGCTTCCTTTTGAGGATGATTTTTAAAACTACTGTTGACAAAACACTTCTCCTTGCTTTTCTTTTCAGTCTTACCCAATGATATAAGCATCTCTTTTTCATCTTCATCCTACTCAATCAACTCCTTTTTCATAAAATGCACTATAGGTCGGTTCTACTGATTTGATACTTGAAAACTGGGAGGGAGATTGTTACCTGTGCTTTTGGATTTGAGAAACTCATTCGTCATTCTTTACAGCATTTTTATGCCCTAGGAAAGGATGATTGCTGAAGAATCCTTGTGTTTCTTGATAATTCTAAGATTGGAAGACTCAAAGGCTGACAAAAACTCACTCTTGCCATACACTCCACACTCGCGCCTCTTTGCTTGATATTACATTGCTAAATTATTTACTCAAATTAGACACTTAAATTCAAATAAATAGCAACGATATTTAATATTAATTGAAGATGAAAATAAGTCATTTATGATTAAAAGAATTTGTTACGGAATGAATTAATCAAAATTGGCCAATTGGTATCTCAACTGCTTGAACTTAATTCGGTAAATCTGAAGTTGTATTCTTTCCAAAATTTTATGGTTGGGCTATTTCTTCAGAAGGAGATTCTCTTTGCTAAGGCCTTATTCTTCGCTCCTGATCATCATTTTTGTTATGTAAGGGTCTTTAATTTGAATTATGGTGTTTTATATGGCGTTAATTTCCATATTCTTCCCTTTGGCTATCTAACTATCCTTCTTATCTTCTTGACTATCTTCTTTCTTTTGAATGATGCCTTGTCATTGGTTATTCCTCATAAGATGATGAAAATGATTCTTCTTCATTTATTCCCGAGTATTCCTCTTAAAATTCTTTACGCAGATGATCATTTTTTCTGTCCTTTCCTCCCCTTTTGTATCCACTGTCAAAACTGCTTTCTTAGTCCCTTTCTCTTCTGTCTCTTCTTTCTTTATTCTCTTTGGGATTCAAATGTTCTCCATTCATTTATTTTTGAATTTATTTATCCATCTATTAATGTCTTTTGATCCAGGCTTCCTTTTTGTTTTGCCATTCTTATAACCTTTTCTCAAAATTAACTTTCTATTATTATGTCATTTCATTCCATTTTTTGTCTTTCATATTCCTTTCATGAGGTTTTTATCGTCTTTAATCTTTGGGATATCTTCTTTATTTTTATTTACCAATTTCAGAAATTTATTCCCCTCTATCATCAATTTCCTCACTTGGCTAGGGGTTTGAGTTTTCTGATTTTCCTTCTTTTTTTTTATCCCTTCTTCCCATATGTTTCCTTTTTTCATAGCCAATATGGCTTCTTGCTTTTCCCTCAAGAGACATATCTGGAGAATCATCAAGCATAGGTTTTTATATATGCTTCCTTTCTAAACCTTCTTCCTTCTCTTCTCCTGGCTATTTTTTTCTCAATTCAAATGATTCGGATGGTTTCTAGATATTTTCTTATTGAGTTTGCTGTTGTGCCTAAATAAATGAATCAATACATTTTCTTCAACGATTTTGGTCTCTTGCAGCGGTGTCATGGCGTCATTGAAATCAATATTCAGTAAAACCTGTTCAAATTGACAATAACTGACCAGTAAGAGGCAAGCAATGATTACAAATGCTTTCATTAGGCTTATATAAATTAAATAATTATACTTAATAATTTTCTGATGAAATTAATAGTATTTAATAAATACCAAGTTTGCGTTATGCTATCAAAAAGGCAGATAAATAATCAATCTACCTTTCATCGAATTTTGCCTTGTGTTGTGGCTGAAAAAATAAGGAAAGTTATAATTGTTATTTTCCTTGTTATTTATTGTTTGAGGCTTTAATAATAATTCTTAGCCTGCATATTATAAAAAATATTTGAAATATACTGACGTTGGATAAATAATCACATTTTATTCATAAAATCCATCTGAATTATGGGGGTATTATTCATGCCGTATTTCACAACTGATTAATTCATTTTGGTGGAATCATTACTTCCTCTTCCCATTCTAATCCACATGCGTTTACTTTCGAGAGGAAGATGTGTCCAGAGTAATGTGATTTCAGATGGGGAGAGTCCTTCTTGCCTTTTAGCTTGTTTAAAAGCTGCCTTTCCTGACATACTTTTCTTGATTATTTTATTAGCCTTTGTTTTTTTTAATTGATTTCTTTTCTTACTCATAGTTTTTCTCTTCCTCCAAATTAGTCTAATCATGGCAGAAATTTGGGCAGAAGACCACTTTTAGTGCTCTTTTTTTAATTTTTAATAACAAAATTTAAAGAAGGAATTATACATCTCACCCTTATTAATAGATTTTGTTGTTGACATGGGCACATCCGAATGAGGAAATAGACTCTTACTGGGCATATCACTGTACTCTTTTATTGCCTAGAGAGGGGCACTCTAATGAGGTGATACTTTAGATTTAGTCGACTATTGCATGAGTCTTTTCGCTTCCTTCGAAGCAAGCTTTATAGGGGTTGGTTCATGTTGAACAATAGAATTACGTTGATTGTTTTGAAGGTTCTGGATAAGTTGATTCTTTGAAGTCAATGATAAGGATTCCCATTATTAAAAGATTTTAGCTTCCATTTGAGACTGTTTCATGAGAGGGAAGAGCTCTTTCATCTGACTTTGTCTTAATTCCATAAATTTGAGGTAAGTTTCATACTCCATTTGATGCTCCTATTGCTTTTAGAGGATCATGTTCATTCAAACCAATTTGTGCGCAAAAATTACAAATCTTACATTAAGGCTTTATTTGTCCATAAAAATAGAATCTGATTAAATAGATAAAAGATAGTTTGGGGAATCAATTTATTGTTGTTATTATGTTCTATAGACCCTATATCGAAACAAGAAATGGTTGTGTTGATTTATCTTTGCATTGCCATTAAAATATTAAAATGAGAAGCTCATTTAATGATTAGAATGAATTAATCAATTGATAAAGGAAAATAATCATACTTCGTTTATTATGCCTTTGAAAGCAACAGTTAGAGATGTCTATTGTTGTTTTATTTTGATACTATCGTTTTTATTTGTTATTCTCTTCACAGAAGGATGAAAACCCTTTCGAAGAAATTAAGTATTTATAAATTTAATGAAAGATAATGAACATAAATAGAATAAATATTCCTAAGGAAGTATAAAATCAGTCTTTTGCTATCAATTGTGTCTTTATAACCGCATCAATAAATTTTAACGAACTGGAGTAAGATATTCTGATAATTCTAAGATAGATGAATTAATACCAGGAGAATAATACTGGAATGATTGAATTTAAACCTGAAATTGTGGCCCAGTCAATATTTCAGGACCCATCTCCCTCAACAGAGATACTTAAAGTCGCTTGCTTACTTATTTAGTGAGAATGCTTTGATTTCTAAGATGACTACTGACTCTCTAATTATTTTTTACATCAATTCTCTAAATCCCTCGCCTTTAACTTCTCCGATTTTTAAGTTTAGTTATTTTTAATTTTTTTAGCCTCTTGGAAACTCTTCTTACTTTTTACAATCTTTGGCCTTGACATTTTTACTAAATCTATTCTTATATATCGTTATCTTTCTATTATGTCTCCACTTCAATTTTACTCTCTTCAATTATTTTCTAATCTTTGATAGATAGTGACACACTTTATACATTTTTACTCGAACTTTTAACAGTGGAAACCTATGCTGAAAGAATTTTCTCATCTTTTTATTCATCGTCAGAAAGGATTATGATTTCTGGCGGCTTTTTTTATTTTGGCTTATTGATAATTGGTTTTTCCTATTGAACCATTTGTTTCTAATTAAATTTTTTTTCTTTTGGCGTATTGATAATTGATTTTTCCTATTGGACCATTTGTTTCTAATTTAATTTTCTTTCTTTTGACGTATTGATAATTGGCCTTTCTTATTGGACCATTTGTTTCTATTTTAATATTTTTTCTTTCAGCGTATTGATAATTGATTTTTTTTATTGGACCATCTGTTTCTATTTTAAGTTTTGTTATTTTGCCTTCTTGATAATTGGCTTTTGCTATTGGTCCATTTGTTTGTATTTTTCTTTTTTTTCTTTTGGCTTATTGATAATTGGTTTTTCCTATTGGACCATTTATTTCTAATTTAAGTTTCTTTCCAACCATGATTTTAAAAATAAGTTTGAACAAAAACCTGATTTTAATTTTTGCTTCTTGATCCGTTCTTCCTCCATGATTTGACGTGTAAATTAAGCCACTGTATAAGGATCTAACACATGACAAGTAGATTTTGCATAGCTCAGATATGGGTTTTATTAAGGCTAAGCATCCAAATCAATGATCTTGGGAGGGAGAGATGTCATTAATTTTGATAAAAATAATTATAATCAAAAATCAATGCATACAGTTGTAAAGTGTATGACTATTTATCCAATCCATTTTTTAATTTACAAATTAAGTGTTTTATAAATATTGATTATAACGTGCATTTTTTTGGATAGTCATCTTTATATATCGAATTAAAGGTAAATTCAAAATAAATCATATTTTGGTTTTCGATACAGTTTTACTCGTATTCGTAGGGTCGTATGTTGAATAATATTGACTCTGGTTTAAATAGAAAGTAAAACTGAAAATACAATCATGATAACTTTTTATTTTTTACTCCGTGCTTCGAAAGGTGCATAGTAAACAACCTGAACTTTAATAGATCATGACACTTCGGCCGCTGAGAAGGATCTTTCTGGACCAAACTCTCAATAAACTATTTCGCCTCAGCAGGAACCTACACAGGGTAAATCATTCGGTTTTTGTCAACCTGTAATCAGATAATAGGTACATTTACTATTTTTTATTGGATTACTTTACGCTCGTCTCCCTCAAATGGAACACGACCGGTTAGCAACTCATAGGTAAGTATCCCAATGCACCATATGTCGACAGATGCATCATAACTCTTTCTCTCCAAGACCTCAGGAGGAGCATAGTCAAGAGTTCCACAATAGGTTCTCCTTGAAGTTTCAACAACTGCTGACCACCCAAAATCGCACAGTTTAGCCACTCCTTCCGTTGAAATGACAATATTTTCTGGTTTGATGTCCCTATGAGCAATGGATTTATCATGCATATAGGCAAGGGCTTCAATAATATTTTTCAAGTACTCAACAGTCTATTTGATAGGAATTGAGGTTACTCTATTAAGATAATCAAACAAAGTTCCTCCATTCATGTATTCCATAACCATATAAATCTATTCCTTCCCCTGAAACACTCCATAGAACTTAACAATATTTGGATGATCAAGACAGGAATGCAGACGAATTTATTTTGCTAATTGATTGATCATTTTTAGTTATTGAACCTTGTTTATCTAAATCTTTTTTATGGCAGCGATAAAACCTGTCGCATGATGACGTGCCAAGAAAACTTCACCAAATTTGCCCTTTCCTAATACAGCTCCAATTTCGAATTAATTAATCATCTTTGAATTCGTAAGCTCACTTTTGATCAATACAAATCCTGCTTTCTCTTTGTTCTTATTTGCCGCAATTTCTTCCAAATTCCCTACTTTGGATTTCTCCTACTCTTCTGAACTGAGAAATATCCCTGAGTTTTTGTCTGAGTATTCAAAGAAAGTTTTTATCTTAGCAGGTGGTCTTTCAATTTCATTACTATTTACTACTACAATCTGTCTATCAGAGCAAAATTTAGATAAGCTTCCTTTACTGGAATTACTTCCAATCGATATTGCTTTCTAGAGGAGGGTTTTTTAGATGGGCTTGATCCCTTTCGGAGAGATACGGCCATGTCCTTGAGGTACGAATCTACAAATAGGAGGAGGTTTATAGCATTTACTCTCCCCTTAAGGCGAATGTTTTAAGTCATTTTGGCTCAAGACCCTAGTAAACTGATGAAAGTTCGTTGAATAACGAAACGCTTACGGATCAAATTTATTCAATAAATCTTGACATGATCCTCGTAATAAATGCTCAGGTATAGGTTTTTGAATTCGGGGAGAGTTTTTAAAATGATTGCCAGTCGGCGAAAATTTGATTGGCGGCTACTGTGACCGAGAATTATCACCAAAGAGCATTTTCTTCTTAGTTTAGCCTTCTATGTTTTTTATTTTATTCTCCATGAGTCGAATTGTGTTGGAGACAGCATTGGGATTGAGAGAAAGCGGTATACTTGAAGGCGCAGGATAATTATTGTGAAGTTGATTTTTTAATTTAGCAGATTCTGGTATTTAAAAGTCATAGGACTTTCTGAGGAGAGTGGGAGTGAAATGTGAGCCCTGCATAAGTTGAATAATAGAATTAATAGAACCAATTTATGATAAGTATAAATTATGTAC
>Ga0302186_10001078_pt1 | contig 23275 bp, 30 predicted proteins | sample II_Bog_E1_2_FD_198782 | JGI IMG/M metagenome (GOLD analysis project Ga0302186, IMG submission 198782) | Peat permafrost microbial communities from Stordalen Mire near Abisko, Sweden - II_Bog_E1_1 | ecosystem: Environmental > Terrestrial > Soil > Wetlands > Peat | place: Sweden: Abisko...
ATTTAATATATTTTTTTAAAAAAAAATTTTTTTTTTAAAAAATAAAAAAAAATAAAAAAAAAACTTAAGAAAAATAAAAAATATATTTTTTTGTGACTTTAATTGTAAAATATAAAATGACATTTGTTTTATTTATATGAAAAAAAAAACTTAAGAAAAATTAAATCTTTAATCTCAAAGATAAAAAAATATGGAGAAAAGCTTTGAAGAAAAATATAAAAAAATCTTAATAAACGACAAAAGCTGGTCTTACAAGGACTCCTTAAAAAACAATACCTTTTCTTTCAGATGTACAAATCGAACAAGTCAAAATTGCCCGCCATGATGCACATAAAGAAAGAAGAGTTAGAAAAAATTGACCAAAACAACAAAGAATCAGAAGAGCAAAGCGAAATCACTATTGAAATAAAGAAAGGCCACACTTGCGAGCAAAAAGACATTGAAAAATCCAACTCTCAAGATGCTTTATCCAAAGTTTCAATGGATAAAAAGGTTCGAGAGATAATTTTACAGAATCCGTTGGTTCCTTTCTTTAATCATAAAGAAAATTTAAAAAAGGAAAAGCTGTTTCTAAACGATTCGACACTAAAAAATAAGATTCACAACATAAAATCAGAGATTTTTCCTCCTGATGATGACTTTTTCAGACAAATATCGACATGCAATTTGAATCTAAGTAATAATGAAAGACAAATGTTTTTCCGTTGCAGGCAAACCTTTTTTAATCCGGAATCTCAGAAAATAGAAGAAAATGTGTTGTTTTTCTCAGACTTTCAGCTAAAGTTAATTTGCGAAGCAAAGGAGTGGTATATGGACGGTACTTTTAAAACATGTCCTCGAAAATATTACCAATGTTTGAGTCTATTGATATATAATCCGGAAACTGATTTGTATATACCTGTGTGCCATTGCTTGATGACAAATAAAACTGAGCTTTCTTATATTAATTTTCTTGAGGTCTGCAACAAAATCTCTCGAGATTTGGAGGAACGAACATGAAAAGCATGATGTGCGATTTTGAGAAATCGTTACGGAAAGCAATAAAAAAGATTTTTCCCAATTCAAATATATATGGGTGTTATTACCATTACTGCAAGGCTGTTTGGGGAAAAATGAAGAATCACGGATTGACTGGCAAAAAAAACCATTGAAAATGCATTGATAATTTCGTCTTTAGCCAAGATCTTACCTTTCATGTCTGTGAATATGAGAAAACTTAATTTGGAGGTTTTGGAAGGATTGATCCTAAAGAAACAAAAAAGCTTTACAATATTTTTTAAATATTATAGGAAAAATTGGCTAAACTCAGAGTTTTTGAATGCCAATACATGGGATAAGGAACAAAGGTTTCGCAGAACAAATAATTGTTGTGAATCTTTCAATTCTTTGCTCAATGGAAGAATTGGTCGCGCTCATCTTAGAATTTCTATCCTTATAGACACATTGAAAGCAATGAATCGGATGAAGAGATTGAAGATAGCATTGATAAGAAAAGAATCTGGGAAGAAGATAATGAGTTTTTCAAGAAATATGATATAAAAAGAATAAAAATATAAAAGAATAAAAATAGGAAATAATAGGAAAATGAAAATAAAATAGCGAAAAAAATTTAAATGATTTTACCAAAATATGGAAAGGCAATTTAATTGTAATGAAAGAAAAAAATTGGATACATTAGCAAAAAACTTGAATTTCCAAATAAATTTATTAATAGAAAGCATAATTTAATTTTAATAAATTTTATTTGTTCAAAACAATAAATTCATTTCCATGAAAGTTTTTTTTCCTTTTTTTTCCTTTCTGTTCTAATTCCTTGGATCTCAGGCAATCTTTTCTTCCAAAAATAATGATTATCTAAATTTTTGATTAGCTGATACCCAAATTACAGTTAGTAATCAATGTCCTTTCACCATTTGGGTAGGCATCCAATCCAATGAAGGCAGCAAATCAAATCCAGGCTATCAATTACCACATAATGGAGGTTGGGAATTGCCTTCAGGTCAAGCATCAGATGTTTCTGTTCCATCAGATTTAATGGGAGCTAGAATATGGGGTAGGACAGGGTGTAGTTCATCAGGCACCAATTGTGCGACAGGTGATTGTGGTGCTTTAGAATGTGCTGGTCGACAAGGCCAAGCGCCTGCTACCTTAGCTGAATTCGGCTTATGTGAATGGCAGTGTTTAGATTTTTACGATATAAGTCTTGTTGATGGGTTTAATCTTCCATTAACATTCAAACCCAAAAACCCATTTCCTGGAGTAGAATGCCCATCATTGGTGTGTTCTGCAGATGTAAATTCGGTTTGTCCTGACGATCTGAAGGTTTTTGTAAACGGTCAGGTGGTTGCATGTCAAAGCTCTTGTGTTAAATATCATGATGATAAAGATTGTTGCGAAGGAGCCTATAACAATCCTTCTTGTCCACCAAGTCCCTCATCTGCTGTTTTCCATAGTTCATGTCCTAACGCATATAGTTATGCAAAAGATGATGTTAGCACAAAGGCATGCAAAAACACAGGATATGATGTAATTTTTTGCGAGGGAGGTAGTCCCAGTCCCAGTCCTACTCCAACACCAACTCCTACACCATCTCCAACTACAAATTATATGTTTACAAACTCAGATATCAAAGGAAATGATGTCACCAGCTCTCAACAAAGCTCATGGATAGATTGTTTTGGGCCTTGCTATTGGACGGCAGGATGTCAATCTTTTGTCTGGACTGACTATAATGGAGGCACTTGTTGGCTAAAAGGCACTTCTGACCGAAACCAAATAATAGGGTTGCAAGGGGGTTATACAGGATTTATTTGTCCTTTAACCAATGATAAGGATATTGCTGGAAATGACATTGGATCTCAACAAGCTCAAGATGCAAAACAATGTTGTGCTTATTGTGCTGTAACTGAGGGATGTAAGGCATTTAGTTGGAGCAACTACAATGGAGGAACTTGTTGGTTGAAATCAGGAGGCAATTTAATTGACAAAGCAGAAGTTGTAGCTTATTCAGTATAATTAATAAAAAAAAATAATTAAATAAAATACTTTTTTGCATTAAATATCATAAATTTAATTAAATAAAAACCTAATCTAGGAATTTCGATTTTCTGAAATTCAAAAAGATTGATTTTTTAAAAAAATTTATGTAAAAAATTTAGATTTTCCTACATTTTTTTTTTTTTTTTAATTATTTATTTATATTCATCAAACTGCCAATTCGCAGTTTGATCGAGCTCTTCCAAATTTAATCCATCTCCATACCCAATATAACCCATATTTGTAAAGCTTCTATCAATCAACTTATTGCTTATCTTTTTTTTCACATCTCCATAAAAATGATTATCTGATATGTTATCCTCTGCATCATCATTATCCTCGCCATCAGCGTCATTAATATCAGAATCAATTGCATCGTTACTTGATAGTTGAAGTTCATCAACAGGTCCTCCCGCAGCTTGTTTCTTTTTAAAGTATTGCTCAATTTCTGATTCATTCATTCTATATTCCAAATTTGGGAGCATTTTCAACCAAGAATGACTTAAACAATCTCTTGCTGAGGCTCGGTTATTTGGATAGTATTCAAGCATTGGCATAAGGAATTTCTCAAACATTTCGGCCTCATGTACTTTGACATGATATCTTTAAATTTCAAAAATTAATTTTGAAAATAAATGTTGGTTACTTTTCAACTAAGACGCATCTCAAGGGCCAGAAATGAAGGTTAGGAATGCGTTTTAAGTCGCCGTTATTCAAAAAAAATTTCTGCATTTAAATTAACAAAAATGATAATATCATAAAGAATTACAAATTTTGTTATTTAAACTATTTTTAGGTTTTACCTTTGAATATTTTCCAGATGTAGCAAATTTCTTGGGCATTTTATGTAAAAGTTCTTCAACCTTTAAAAAAACATAAAGCTATTAAAATATATAAAACTTTCTACTTGTGCCAAATGATCATCATCTTTGCTGAAATTTGGGCCTTTTCTCGGCTCAAACAAAAAATCTCCTGTCAACATTTCAAATATCATACAGGCGAAACTCCAAACATCCGCTGAAGAAGTGTATTTGACACCAATGATAACCTACAATAAACAGTATAAAATTTAAAGCAATGAACCACACCTCAGGAGATCTGTATTGTCTTGTCTGAATTTCCGTGGCGAAATGATGATGAGTCCAGCAGGCATTGCCCAGATCGGCGATTTTCACCTTGACATCTTCCTTTATTTTCGGACCTCTGGTTTTGTAATAACTAAAACATGAGAAAATATCAAAAAAAAAAAAAAAAAAAAAAAAATTATAAAATTCGTAAAATAGACAACGTTTCAAAAATTGAAGGTTGATGGTGAATCTCAGGTTTATTTTCATCTGTTTTTTGGGCTCCGTCCTTCGTTTCAGCTTTGTTCTTTTCATCTTCTTCCCCATTCTTTTTGTTCTGTTCGTCGGTGGTTTTTCTTTTACTAACTTGATCTTCTTTCCTTGTTTTGATTTCTTCTATCTTGGTTTTGGAGTTTTTGCTTTTCAGGTTGTTATCACTTCCTTTATCAGTCGACACTTGGGTGATTTGGGTGATGTTCGTTGAAGGTTCTTTCGAATCATGATTGTTGTTGTCTGAAGGCTTCATTAGTGCCTTGGGTTTTTCTTGGGGGGAACCCAATTCCACCTCTTTTTTTTGCTGATCTTTTAATTTCTTTTTCTTGCGTTGTTCTTTCTTTTTTTTATATTTCTTTTGCTTTTTTGTCAAGGGCTTGTTCGCTTCTTCTTTTTCCTGTTCAGCGTTTTCAACAGAGTCTTCGTCGTTCTCATTTTCATCAGGATTGGCAGGGTTTTTCACCTCGTTTGCGGCAGCTCGTTCGGCTTCTTGTTTGCAACTTTTCTCTGCAGTTATGTTATGAGCTTTTTGATATTCTATGATCCTTTGAGCATATTGCAAATTCTGAGTCAATTGACCATTTTCAACAATATCTTTCTAACATTTTAACAATTTTATCTTAATTTTTGTAATTAAAAAAATGGAAATTTCTCCAAAAATGAACAAATCTAAATAAATAAAATAAATTTACAATTTCTTCTTGTGTCAAACAAAGAAGCACATTTTCTGGTTTTAAATCAGTGTGTATGACTCCGCATATTCTATGTAAAAAGTCTAATCCAATCAAAATTTGTTTCGCCAAAATTCGGCACAAATGCATTGGCACCTAATATTTTCCCATAATTTCACTTGCTAATGATAAAAATTACCCCTTTATATTCATATCTTTTAATCACTTCCAGCAAATTCACTCCCAAAATCTCAAACACCATGCAAAAATGATTACCATAAGGACCCTTATAGATGAAAGAGTTCAACAATTGAACGACATGACAATCATCTCTGGTATAGCTAGTTTTTTTTTCCTTTTAAGAAAAGAACCCCAAAACCATTATCACTAATAATAATTCATTAATTTATTTAGTTACATCTTTATAATATTCTTTCAAAGAATCAATCCATTCAGGGTCATTAGTCTTCCTTGCAACCTTTTGCAGGATCTCCACTTCATCATATGCTGCCTCTAAATAATGAGGAGCACTCTTTTGGATTTTTATGGCGACGTAGGTGTTGTATTTGAAATCTTTCGAAAGCCACACTGTTGAGAAATGTCCCCAGCCTAATTTTTGAATAACGACGTACCGTTCCAAAAGCACTTCTCTTAAAAATATCATTATTTTGCAAATATCCTACGGAAAACTTATACCCTATATGCACTGGATGGTAACCTCCCAATTTATAATCTTCAATCCCCTCATCTTCACTTTCATTTTCATCGATTTCATTAGCTGGAGCCGGATCGTCAAGATTCAAATTCAGGCTATTTTTTATAAAAAAGGAATGAAAATTATTAAAAAATGCATAGAGAAACGGCTTGAGTGGCTCTGGCTTTTGAAAATTAAGATCGTCCTTCAATAAATGATGAAATGTTTAGAGAAGTTATTTGAATAAAGTAGTTTAAGAGATTTTACATCTTGGAAAATGAGTGCATCTCCTTCTTTTTGATTTTCATTTGGCTGAATCATTGATGTGAGTGTCGGTTAGTGAGAAATTGGAATGTTTTGATGTTCTTGTGAAACTCAGAAAACCTGTTTAAAACTCAGGATGTTTCAAATCTTAATTTTCTTTGTTTTTTTTATCTGCTGTTTTTTAATTTTATTGAAATTTCAAACTTGAGCACAAAGAACTTTGCGTAATTATTTTTCTCTTCCATTAAAAATGGCAAAATTCATTATTTTTATTATTTCATTTTAAAATTTCAGGGAGTTTAATCGCTTTAATGGGTGGCTTTTATATTTTTAACTCATAAATTGTTTTTCTCCCCGTAATGGATTTTTTTTGCGACTTATATTTAATAATTTAATTATTATTATGGAAAGAATGAGTTTTTTAAAGAAAAAATGCAAGAATTCTTTAAAGAAAAACATTTTTTTTTAATTTACTATAATATTATTTATCGTTCAATGTACTACTGTTGTCCCTCATACATAATAAACTTTTAATTAATAGTGCTCTCAATATAAGTAGATAAACTCACTTCAGAGTGAGAATTATTTACATTCCATCAAAGTGTCTTTCAGAACTTTCCCTCAAATTCACTTTTTCCAACCCACTGGCAACTCTTCTCCTTTGACCGTTGACCAAAAAATGCAAAATTGCATATAAGATAAAAAATCCCACAATTCCGAAAATTATCGAATGTGAACTGGTGGTGGATGTCGGGCCGCTTGGGGTTTGTGGTAATCCAATCATGGTGTTGACTTTTAAAATTCAAAATAAAAATTCAAACAAAGAAAAAAATTTTTTACTGTCTTCAAAACAACCATTGTCATCACATAACGGATTACGGTTAATGTTCCCCAAATTTCGAAGAATCTCTCTTAGGTTTTGAAGAATGTATGAGAAAATGCATTCGCAGTTCATTTTGAAGGCTTTTTCGTTTTTTGTATTCTTTTGTTTTTTAAATTATAAGAAAATCGAACTTTCTCGAAAATGACGAATTTTTTTTTTTTTTTTTAACAAAATCTAATTATAGATCGTTTTTAAATACATATTTTATTTGTTATTACGTGTTCGATCAAGAAATTTCCAAAACAAAATAATTCAATAAATTGATTTTTTTATAATTCACAGAAAATGAAATTTTTGGAAATTTTAAAAAAACTTCTTAAATTTAAATTTTTTTTTCATCACATCACAAATTCAAGAAGATTATGTTTAAATTACTTTTTTTTCATGTGAAAAACATTTTTATTAAAAATTTTCTTAAAAAATAGTCTCAAAGTAAAAAAAAGTAATTATACAAAAAATATTAAAATTATGAAAACTCAGAATATTTTCGAATAAAGGTTTTAAAAATAACGCAAAAATTTATATATCTTCAAACGACTTCATTTTGCATATCTATCATTCTTCTCCCTATAAAACAAACCTCTTTGTAATCATTTCGACATTGCAAATTATCGAAAATAAAAATAAAATGGAAATTTATATCAAAGACACAATCGCTTGCCCTTGGTCCTTAAGCAACTCCTCCACCACAAAGAACCCGCACAACTCTGAACCTTTCAATTACGAGCGAAAGAAAATTTATAATGATGCGTTGGAGTTGATAGGAAACACACCCATGGTCCGTTTGAACAGCATTCCTCAGAAAGAGGGTTTGAAATGTGAATTTCTTGCTAAATGTGAGTTTTTCAATGCCGGAGGTTCCATAAAGGATCGTATTGGAAGAAGAATGATTCTGGAAGCTGAAAAATTGGGTCGTTTAAAGAAAGGTGATGCTTTGATTGAGCCGACCTCAGGAAACACAGGCATCGGTTTGGCATTGGCAGCAGCCATTAGAGGCTATGAGATGCACATCACATTGCCAGAAAAGATGTCAAATGAAAAGGTTGATGTCTTGAAAGGTTTGGGTGCCAAGGTGTACAGAACTCCAACAGAAGCAGCCTGGGACGCAGAAGATTCACATATTGGATTGGCTAAGAAATTAAATTTTGAGCTGAAAAACTCGCACATTTTAGATCAGTACAGTAACATTTATAACCCAATGGCGCATTATGATGGCACGGGACCTGAGATCCTTCATCAGACTGATAACAAGGTAGACGCCATCGTGCTGACAGGTGGAACAGGAGGCACTATCACTGGTATTGGGCGTTATATCAAGGAAAAGAACAAAAAATGCCGAATCATCGGAGTCGATCCTGTCGGTTCCATTCTGGCCCTTCCTCAAGAAATGAACACCAACATCAACTGCCCTTACAAAGTAGAAGGCATTGGCTATGATTTCATCCCAAGAGTGCTTGATCGAGCCATTGTTGACGAATGGTATAAAAGCGAGGATCAGGAAAGTTTCATCATGTCCCGAAGACTCATGAGGGAAGAAGGACTCTTTGTTGGTGGCTCTAGTGGATCCTGCATGGCTGCAGCCATCAAATATGCCAAAAAAATGAATTGGAATGAAAACCACAGAGTCGTCGTCATCTTCCCTGACTCCATCAGAAACTATATGACTAAATTCCTCAGCACTGAATGGATGGTCGAGAACAAGTTCCTGTCTTTGGATGCTCTTGAAACAAAAGAACATAAATTGAGCAAATTCAGCATTGATGTCCTTGGATTAAAGAAAATTGATTGCCAAGATATGAACTTGAGCGTTGGGAAAGCTTTGGATATCTTCCAACAGGAAGAAAATTATTTGGGAATTCCAATCCTTGATGAAACCAACACAAAAGTCAAGGGAGTGGTGTTCGAAGAGAAATTAATGCAAGCGTTTTTCACTAAGAATCTAGATAAAATGAGCCCTGCTTTCAAGGCAATGACCAAGGATTTCGTTTTGGTAATTTTTTTGAATTTTTTTGCATACTTAATTCATTTTTGTAGATGAGCTCAGATATTAACTTGGCTCAATTGGAAAAATTGCTCGAGAGAAACAAATTGATCTTTTTGGAAAAGAAGAATGAAAAGGGTGAAGTGTCAGAAGTTTATTGTGCGAGACCAAAGGACATTTTGAATTTCATGCAAAAAAACTTTTAAACAATGGCTGAACGAAGTAAAAACATCATCAAAAGCAGTTGTGTTGAAGAACAGCTGCTTTCTTGCTAACTTAATTAAGAAAAAAAACAATTTTATGCCTGAAATTATTAATTTAAAAAGTAAAAAAAAAAAATTAAGGTTTTTTCATTAGAAAATCCTCAAAATTTAGAAAAAAAAAATTATATAAAAACTATTAAAAAAAGATTCTAAATTTTCATTTAGAAAAAAATTCGAACAATTGTGAACAATTATCAAAATTCAGAAAAAAGAAACTATTATTATATTAGTTTTGAAGGTTTTAAAACTAATTTATCTAAAATCTAATTTTTTCAAATAACGAGGAATAATTAAACGCCATCAATGAGTCAAAATAAAACCAAGACCAAACCCACGCAAAATCACCAAACCAAAAAAGAGCCACCACTTCAGGCTACTTCATCTCAGAAAGAAGCAGTCCCGAAAACCTATGTACATTCATTCCCAACCCCTAAAAATTTTCTTTAAACTTAAAAAAGTGTCAATATTGCAACACGGAAATTAATAATAAAGACACAATTTGTTCCCGATGCCGATATAATGATTATTATGATGAGGACGATGTGGAGAAAAACACAAAAAAAAAGAGCATCAGTGTGTCGCATGCTTCCTCTTCAAATAATGGAGGAACTAGTGAAAAACATACGAAAGAAGTTTCTTCGACACATTTTAACTCGAAGGACGCGTTTTTGGAATTATCGAAAGCCCGAATACCATTAAAGAATCTTGTGTATGTGATCGGATTGGCTCCGGAAATTTCGAAAGAAGAGGTAAGATATTTATTTTTTAATAAAGTTTGCGAAATTCATAATATTTAATAAAATCAAAAAACATTCAAACATATTATTAATTGGTTTTTTTTATAAAATTAGATTTTGAGCTCTTATGAATATTTTGGACAATATGGCAAAATCAACAAACTTGTCGTGAACAAAAACATGCCTTATAACCAAAATAATCAAAAGGGACCTTCCTTTTCAGCCTATATCACCTTTGCAAATGAACGAGAGGCCTCCATGGCAATTTATGTAAAGAAGTTAATTATGGAGTTTTTACAAAATTTTAAAAGGCCATTGATGAAATTCCTTATTGCAATAGGATTTTAAGAGCCTCTTATGGCACTACAAAATATTGCATAAACTTTTTGAAAAATCAAGAATGTCCAAATTCTGAGTGTTTTTATCTGCATGCGTTCATCAAGAGTGAAACTTCATATGACAAAGTAAACATTTCGAGAAAAATGACTTAAAAAAAAAAAATGAAAATGAAAATTTTAAATTTGCTAATATTTTTTTATTTTTAAAAAATGTAGGATCAAATTTCTAATAATAAAAATATTTTCGCTGATCAACAAAAAATTGCTCTTTCTTTTTTGAAAAAATGCTTTTCAGATGTCTTGAAAATAAAACCAAAAAATGTAGAAACCAAATTACCAAATATATCTGATATAATTAATAAATTAAAAGAAATAAAAAATGAGGATAAGAATATAAAAGATGAAGGCCTCGAAGAACAAAAAGGTTTTTTCTCTCTCTTCTATAATTTTGAATTTTTATGCCATGTCCTTTTTAGTCTCAACTTGCAATATTTCATCCTCTGATGATAAAACCAAAATAAAATCCTCAAAAAACAACACAAATTCAACAAATTTAACCACAAGCTTAAGAACCAATAAAAACAAACAACAGCCCCTCCCCCACAAAGAAAAAATTCTGGATATAATATCGTTGGATGAGCCTCCAAAAATTGATAAAACTCCCACACTTGAAAAATCAACGGGTTCTCCAAAAGATGATGAAGAGGAAAAAATCAACTTAAATCACGTTACAAAAAAAAACACAAAACAACAGGAAAAAAAAAAAAAAAATCTTGAAAATGACAATTTGGATAAAGATGAAACGAACTCATTGCCAGAGAAATCCCATGATTATTATGAAATGGAGGAAAACAAAAATTTTCTTGACTCTAATGAAAACAAAGATTATTTGCCTCCTCCTTTGGAAATAAAAGCGAGCAGAAAAACTGAAAGCATGTATATTGAAGTCAGTGATGTTGATCGAGAAATCATAAAATTATTTTTATCGGATAAATTCGGTAAAACCATTAAAAATCTATTTTTTTTTAACTTTTCATATTCAATTTGTTGATTTTTTTTAATAAATTTTCAATTATAAATTTTTCACTTTTTTTTCGTTTTTTCTTTTGTATAATAGAATTCATAATTAAATTATTATATATTTGTTTTAATCTTTAAAAAATTTTCTTAGGTAAAAACGAAAATTCAAGGTTTCCGTTCGCAAATTCAAAATCAAGTTTTGACAGCAAAAAAACCGATGAGATAACTGACATGAGGAAATCCATGCAAGATTTCTTAAAATATTCTTTATCTCCTTCCTATTCTCCCGAAAAGCACCCAAAAAATGTGGAAACAAATGGAATTTATTTTGAAAAATTTATTAAGCCAATGTTAAAAGAAAAAAAAAACACTTTTGATTAATTTTTTTTTTAGAGCTAATGTTGGAGAATCAAAATCAGGTGACGAAATGAAAAACAGCCAAAATGAAGAAAATCATCATAAGCTCTCAATCGAAAATATAAAACAACTAAATAATGATAATTATGATCTCAAAATTAAAAATTAATTGATTTTAATTAAAGATGTTATACGTCTATGTTAAAATTAAAAGAAAACATCCTTTTCCAAATAATATTAATTATTAATAGTTGTTTGTGGTTGAATGGTTTTTCAAAAAAATAATAAAAAAAAAAAAAAAAAATTTATGATTTTTCATTTTTTTTTAGTTTTGTATATGACATCAAATTTTAAGAACTCGCCCCCTCATTTATTTAGTGTTTTTTCCCCATTGCTTCGCTCAAACTGGGGAACTCTGCATTTCTTCTTTCCATCATTTCCTTTTCTTTCAATTCTATTGTTCCTTCTTTATCTTTCTTTTCTTTTTCCTTTAGGACTTGGACTTGTTCATTGTTATTGCTATTGTTATTAGGGGCTTGATTGCTGAGTCCTAACATCATCTTCAAATTAGTTGCTATTTGCGAGTTCTGGATTAAGATAGGCTGTTGTTGTGGTTGTGAGGGAATTTGTTTTTGGCTATCAGAATTGGGTAGATTCACTAGATTCACCATATTCACATTATTATTCATATTGGTATTTGAAGCATTTTTATTGACATTCACACCCGGATTCAAATTACTGTTGCTTGTGTTGTTATTGCTTAAATTTTGTGAGTTTTGGGGAAGGCTTGCGCTTAAGTTATTGTTTAAGTTGTTGTTTAAGTTGTTGTTTGGGTTGTTGCTTGAGTTGTTGCTTGAGTTGTTGCTTAAATTGTTGCTTAAATTGTTGCTTAAGTTGTTGACTTGATTATTATTAATGAGATTTGCGATAAGCGAGGGATTTAGGTTTTGAATAAGGTTGTTTTGTTGGGGCATTTGTGGAAATTGAAAGTTATTATTAACGTTTTGTTCATTGCCGAAGCTAGCACCAGTGCCCCCCATTCGACTGAAGTTGATTTGTCGGTTGCTTTCTACTAAACGCAACAATTGCATGAGATTGTCTTCACTTTTGAAGTTTATTTGATTATTGCCAGGGAATTTCGCATTGGTTTGAGCATTCATATTGTTAATATTCATCATATTGTTAATGTTGGGGATGTTTCCCATATTATTAAAGGCACCCAAAGGATTCATGTTCAATGGCATATTACCAAGGTTGCCTCCAAAATTTGGCATTTGAATTTTGTTGAAAATGTTGCCCATATTAGGAATATTCCCCATGGACATATTTCCACCCATAGGTAAGTTTCCCCCCATGGGGATGTTTCCAAGATTTGACATGTTATTCATATTTTGGGATGGAAGTTTGGCACTTGCACTGATGTTTTTATAAGGAACATAGTTTGGAATGTATCGGGTCAAACCTCCATATCTATGCGCTAAGTTCACTAAACTTATTGGAGAGTTTTTGAAATGTTCAATAGTGACAAATTGAACTGTTTGGTTCCAAGCGATGGGTAAATGCAATGGAAAGTATTTATCCATATTCCAACAATCCATATTTATGCTGGAGAATGCACCTTGAGTGTCTCCTTGTGGGTCCTTGTAATACCACACTACATCATTATTGTCTCCATTCGGGATTTTCTGCATGAAAATCGAAAATAAATTTATCGTCGTATGATCCTGACCCATCGGATATAAATTCATGAACGACGCTTCAAAGTTTTCTAATGAAAATTGAGGTCTTTGGGAGTAAATTGGAGCTAGATTCGGTGGTTGGAAAGGCACTTGTTGCTGTTGGTTAGCATAAAATCCTGGGTTCATGAAATTTTCGGATGATTTTGTTTGAGGCACTCCAGTCGGAGGTCTTGCATTTTGCAATAAAAAGTTATTGTCTGGAACAGAGTTGGTCCAATCTGGGAAGTTATTAGTTGGCCGTCCGCCTTTAACATCTTCCTCATTTTCTGTCCCCCAGATAGGAATGTTCTCATGGGGATCTTCTGGCTCACCTACTTTATGGAGGTCTTCTTCTAATCCTTTTATTTTGATTAATATGGAAAGAAAACAAAAATTTATGTTACCATTATTTTCAAAGTCGTCTTTTTCTTGAACTGGTTGTTTTTCCTTAAGTTTTTTTTCCACCAGACGATCGATGTGATCATAGAACTCTTCATCATGCTCTGCTTCTAATTTGACCTCTTCTTTTATTGGTTGCTCCTCAACGTTCTTATGCTCTTCAATAATTTTTGGATTGGGCGATTCCTCCTTCTTGCGTCTTTCAGGCTTGTCGATCGTCCTGAATTCAAAATCTAAGCAAAAGACTTCTAATAAAATTTAATTTTGTATCGTTAACTTTTAAAAGACTGGTCATTGACGTCTAGAAGTGCCCATGCGGGCATTTGTTCTTCTTGATTTCTATTGCCATATTGCATATGTCTATTCATGGAATGATTCTCTGGAAGAGTGGAAGTAGTGACATTTTTTGAAAAAATATCTTTGATGTTATATTTTACTTCGAAATGGTTTTCAGGCTCGAAGAACTCCTCTGAAAAGCAATCAGCATAATTTTTGACGAATTCTTTGATTTTTTCGTTGATTTCGTTTTTATCCATTCTTTCAAATTCCAGCAAAATTTTCTCTTTGGAAATCTCCTTCGAGCTACTTGACTTGCGTAGGATCTCATTAAAGAACTGATGGTGACTCACACCTCTGTCATCATTGCTATAATGGTAGCTAATGGATCGTGAATTCGTGTCAGGTCTTTGGCTTCGTTTTTTGGGATAATTTTGGTTCATTTTTCTGTCTTTATTTTGACTGAAATCTCCACTCTTTTCTTGGAATTTTTCATACAATTCCACAGCCTTATCCATCTTATGTTTTTGCTCTTCTTTGGAAATTTCCTCTTGTTTGGGCTCCGGCTTGGAGTCTTGGCTGTTGGAAAGGTTTGATTGAGAACCCTGTTTTTTTTCAACATAGATGACAAATTTGTTTTTGGCGTTGTTCTCGCGATGGGATTTGTAATGGTGCTTGTTATTAGCTGATGGGTCGTGATAATTTGAGGACATTATTTAAGGAATAAGGGAGGTAATAAAAATGGAAGATTCGTAATATTTGAAAAAATTTTAAGAAAATTTTATTATAATTTATTTTAAAAATAAACTACTTAAGCAAAAAATCATCCAAAAACAAACAAATATTATTATTTAATGATTTTTTTCAGTGCAATAATGTTACCCTCACTAATACATAATATTTTTCAATACAAAATGAATAAAGAACATTTCCTATAAAATGATGATCATATTGCTTCCAACAATATTTTCTCTTAATTATCTATATAAATAAATACATTAGAAGAAATATAAAAAAAAAAAATTGGGTGATAAAATGAATTCTGAAAACCAACGATATTTGAGGCTAATGCCCTGCATCAACCCGAAAAACAAATTAGGTAGTCTCCTATTGCTCTTTCAATCGGAACTCTTTTCCCTCGACATGTTGATTCTTTACCTAAACAAGAAATTTAACGAAATGGGAATTCGAGATTTTCTCATTAATAAGCTTTATACACTATCAGACTTTGAATTAGACTTTTACCTACCCGAGATCTGGTTAATTTTTGGCAAATAATTGAAAACTTAAAAAACCTTTCAAAGCCATCTGATGTTGAAAAGAGAATCTTCCGAATTAGAGAGATTTCTAATCGATCGTTGCATCAAGAATCTCGCTTACTGCATCAAAGTAACATTAATTAATTTGCATTGAAAACTTATGAGAGAGGTAGATCAGTTGGATGATCAGTGCTTTTGGGGAGGCGAATAAAAAGGACAAGAAAAAATATGAGAAAGTTGAACGTATTTTGAAGGTAGAGAGAAATTTTTTTTGTTTATATAGAAGAAATTTGATAGTGTTGTGAATTTTCCATGATGAATGGCAATATTTTCCTTGAGGATTCGTTTCGAGTGAAACCAAATTTTTCCTTCAAAGACCCTTCAAGTTTTTAAGTTTTTCATTTAGTTTTGAAATTGTTGTGTAGGGTTTGAAAAGGATATAATCGAAAAAGAACATAAAAAAATTTACCACGATTATATTAAAAAAATTATAAAGTACATGACAAAAATCTCTTTAACATTAAAAGCTGTACCTCCAGAAGAGCGCAAGCAAAAACTTTTGGATTATATAAAAAAAATGAATAGTTTCATTGATACGCATCGCAAAAAACATATCACCAATGAAACCCGCAAATTTGAAGTGTTCAATTATTCAAATGGAATCTTGGTGCCCTTTTCTCCAATTGGCAAAACATTATTCAATTCAAATTTAGTAAAATTATTTAAACTTTTATAAAAAATTGATTTTAATTGGAGATCGTCAAAGTCATTGAATCAGATTTCATTCCATTCAACACAAAAAAACGAGTGCCTTATAAAATTTCCGTTGAGACTGTTGAGTAATTTTTTTTTTTTTTTTTTTTTTAATTTTCATTTTTTGTTTTTTTTTTTTTTTTTTAAAAAAAACCCTTAAACACTCATTTCAATTAAAATTTCTTAACAAAAATTCATTATAAAACCATTAACAACAAATTCCAATAAAATGGAAAGTTCACTTCTCGATTATCTCCAAAACTCCAAATCCACTGATATCCCCTCAGATTGTCTGCTTCAAATCCAAGAGGAAAACAAGTCTTTTCTCCTATCTTAAACCTTTAAAATTACTTAAAAAAGGCCTTTCATCCAGAATTTCATAGCCCAATTCACAGCCTTTTTCTCTAATCAAACTTATGACATTTCTCTGAGATTTTCGGCTCTGAAACTCCTCAAGAACCTCATGGATCTCAATAATTCGACCTTAATCCAACAAGTCCAGGATAAATTGCTCTTAGATCTGGCAAAATTGGCCTCTTCAGAGCCAAAATCCTCGATTTCTCTCGAAAAACCTGAGAAAAGCCTCGATTTATCACTTTTGAGATTATTGAGGGAATGTCTCTTGGTTTGGGGACAGCTATTTAATGCCAATTTCAAGGAAGTTTATGAATTTCTTTTGTCTGAAGGCGTGAATTTCCCTAAAAAACTCATGTTTTTTAAAGAGGAAAAAGTGGAAAACATAGTTCTTGACAAGATCAATGCCTGTAAAACAGAAGTCTTGAATACAAGCTCTAATGAGGAAATCATGCTTTTTGTCTTAGAAAATAAGCTCGAAAGTCTCAATAATTTGTTAGAAATTAGCCCGAATAACAGTCATTCTAAGGAATTCGATAGTAAAATAAAGCGATTTTTATTAGAAAATTCGAAAAATCAAGGCTTTTTTCTTTAGAAATCAAGAAGATAAGAGACGATTTTGAGGATTTTCTGAAGAAGAAATCCGAAAACATGCTGAATAACTTCGAAAACAGGATAGAAAATAGCGAAAACCTGAAGAAATCATTGAATCTCAAGAAAATGATCGAATTCGTGAAGAAATTCATTGAAAGTTTCGACAAATTCAATCATAAAGAGCTAAATTATCGTGAATTTTGCTCTAATTTCCTGATTTCTCGCAAAAATCTGACTTTAGAAAAGGTTTTTTTATTACAATATTTCTCTAATAAATTTCCTTAGGAATTCGATCAGGCTATTTTCACCACTCTTTTCAAAGACTTATTCGAAAATCCTAAGATTTATAGAGTTAATGAGAAGAAATATCTTGGGGAAATCTCTGAGGATCATGAGGAAATGATGTTAAATCTCATAATAACTGCTGATTTATTGATGTTGGATTCGAATTTCACTAGTGGACAAAGCGTTTTAGCTTTGAAATTCCTCAAAAGTGCCATGGATTTAAAAAATAAGAAGTTTTCGAAATATTTCCAAATCCATGCCTTAGAAACTTTCCATCAAATCGCCTTGTTTTTCAATGATGCGAGGATTTATTTCGATGAAAATCCGAGTAATTTTTAAAGGAAAAAAGCCGATTTATGTTATTTTAGGCAATGAAGATGAGAAAAATGGGGTTTTTTTCGTGAATTTGGTCCTGGAATGTCTGGTTAATTGGGCGGATTGGTATCAAGGTGAATTTAGGAGCTATTACGAGGATTTAAAGAAACAAGGTGTGATTTTCCCATTGGTTTGGAACCATTTCTTGGATTTCGCTTTCATCAGTAAAAACACCTATGTTTTTCTTTTAAACCCCTATTTTAGAGCAGAAATTTGCCCAGATCACTAAATTCTTTGACCGAATCCTGGATTGTATCCATAAGACTCCAGATGAAATTTTACTATGTAAAAAGTCTTTGTTTTTATTTCACAAGCTTTATTTCCTCTTAAGATCTACAATCATTATTTGATGAAATCTCAACTTTTTGGCCTACAATTGGCCTCTCAGACCTGAAATTAAAAGCTTCGAATATCACCATGATACCAGAAGATAAGGCTTTTTTCAGGAATTTCATCGATGGAATTGAAATGTTGAATCAATTCAGGACAGATTTCCAGGAAATAAAAGAAAAAACTAAGGTTTTGGATAGATTTGTGGAGGAATATTCAAAGATCAACACTTTCAGGAAATTATTAGAAAGTATGAGAAAACACGAAAGTCTCGAGAATATCGATGAAATCCTAAAAAAGGCAGTTTCTGGAGAAGAGGAATATGAGGCAAATCTAGGTAAAATTATAGAACAAGTGAGGAAAAATGACCTGTAAGCGAAAAAGCCCATTTTCTAATATATTTGGTTTATAAGGCTTTTTTTAGTGGGAATATAGAGAAAATAGTCAATGGAATAGTTTCTATCCTTGGTGATTTGGATAATTCGCCTATGGAATTTTATCTATGTCTTAAGGTTTTAGATTAGTAAAACGCCTGATTTCAAAGAAAATCTTATAAAAGCTGCTAAAGGAATGCATGTTAACGAAAAACCAGGCCTTTTCAGAGGAAGTGGCGAAAAAGGTCCTGATAAAAGTCTTTGTGATAGCGAAATCCTATGAACATATTCAATATCAAGCCAGTTTTTCTAATAAAAAGCCTTGAAATTCTTTAAAAGCCTTTATTAGAAGAGCCATCTTTATTGAAAATAGAGGAAAAAAGCTCTAGATTGGCTATAGAAAGCCTTATGAAATGGGCTGAATGGTTTCCAATAGATTCGCAAGGTCTTGAATCTGAATTTAAACAGAAATTAGGACTTTTAGTGTGCAGCCAAATGCTTTTACCTGAATCATTTGAATTTTATTCTCAATCCGAAGAGGGAAAGAGTCTTTTACTTCATATCAAAGAAGATCTCATGAGTCATTTAAATTTTCGAATAAAAGTCCTATTTTCCTTTAGAAATGTCCGTCGCATCAAAGAATTTCGATAAAGACCTGATAATTTCTGAGGAACAAAGCTCTGAAATGTCAAATAAATGGGAATCTGAGCCAATAACTCCTGAGAATCAAATGAAAGCGAAAACCAGCATTTTAATCAAGGATAAAAACCTCAATAATAATGTCTTTAGAGGCAGTTTTGTGGGGTTTTCGCCCCCTGAAATCATCATAAAAACCCCAGAACAACAGAAAACAGTGATTTTGAAGAGAAATTCATTGAATTTAATAGAAAAGGCAGAATTCTTTAATAAATCCTTTAAAAGCGTAGTGGAGAAAATCCCAAGCAATGAAAAGATCTCTTTAAGGACTTCACTTAATAGAAGAAAAACCAGCCATTTCGGGACCAATTATAGCTTTCTTTCCTGTAATAAACCTAAGATTTTGAGGAAAAACGTAAGAAAAAGACTCTTTTTCTCATTAAAATTAGATAAAAGAATGGAGTTTTGACCTTTTCGGAACTTCAGGTTGAAGAGAAAAGCGAGAGAAATAAGGAAAAAGAACGTTTTTTAGTGGAAAGCCTCAGAGTTTCTAAAGAAAATGAAGCCAAATTAAACGAAAATAACAGACAACTTATTGAAAAATATGAGCTTTTATTAGAGAAATATAAGAAAATAGAAAGCGATTTTAAGCTTATTACTGAGAAATATGCGGAAATGAGTAAAGGTCTTGAAACTAATAAGAAAAATCAGATTTTATATGAGAAAATGGACATTGAAGTCTCTTCGGGTAGATCTATAGTGATCCCTAGGAAAATAGAGAAAACTATGGAGATTTCTCAGAAAAATCAAGAAAAAAGCCTCAATTTAATAGAAAATTCTCTGATAATCACTAAGAAAACAGCAGAAATACCTCAAAAAGAGACTTTTCGAAGAAGTTCTACTGAAAACCTCGATAAATTATTAGAAAGCATGTTGATTCATCAGGCCAAAAAGCCCAGTTCCATTCAAAATCAATCAAAAAACAGATCTTTTACCTCGAATTTCAATGTTTCGCAAAATTTCTCAATGAATTTCCAACAAAAAGCCAAAAATCCCTTCACTTTGAAGGATAAATTGAAAATACAGAAGAAATATGCGAATTTATTGAATAATATCAACGATTTCCAATCAGATGTTTCGAAAAGGCCTTCTTTTGATAAGAAATTCATAGATTTCTCCTCTTCCATGCGTAAAATAAGCTAATTTTTTATGATTTCAGCTTTTTTTCTTTAGAAAATTCGATTTTTAAACCCGAAAACATGAAAAAACCCAGGAAAATCAAGGAAAAGTTCGTTTATCAAAGGAAATTCTTAGAAAACCTGCCAATTATTCATCAGAAGCTCAATACTTTCAAATCGGCTTGTTTGAAATCAAATTCATTGGTTTTTTCTGATGAAAGGCTTGAAATTCATGAAAATCGACTTATTTTCCAAAAACAAGACAAAAAATTCCTTAAAATCCTGATGTTTTTCTCTAATAAAAGCCAAAAGATTATTAAAAGAAATACTATGGAATTTTATGCTGAAAATGGTCTTTTTTAGAAAATTTTTAGAGAAATTAAAGACTTTTTCTGATATTTTATAGGCTTGACTTTATGGATAAAACCTAGGAAAATGCCTGAAAATCTTGAGCCAAAAGCGTCTTTTCAGCTTGAAATCATAGTAAATTATCTAGAAATCCCATATAGTCTCTTGTTTCTCGATTATGCGAATGAGTAAAAGTCTTGATTTTAATTAGAAATTAAAGCAAAAATACTAGGTTTTATTCAAAGACTTTCGCTTTACCCAATACATTGAATAATTTCATAGAGAATCTTACTATAAAAAGAGATAATGAAAAATTCAAGGAAAAAGCACATAAAACATTAGAAACTGAGAATTTTGCTTTGAATTTCGAGGTTTTTCAAGAAAAAAACCAATTTCTTGATTATTTCCAATGGCTTCAAATAAAGGAACTGTGGGTATTGTGAATAGTGAAGTGGAAATCATGATAAAAATCAAGATAAAAGAAGAGAAAAACGTGAGTTTCAAGGCGATTTATAATGGAAATAATGAGGAAATTGTTAGGTTTTTAATAGAAAACCTTGTGTTTTTAACTTGCTTATGATGATTAAACTGATTTTTCTAATAAAACTTTCTTTAAATTCTTGATTTTTCTTAATTTTTCTTTTAAAAATTCTTGTTTTTTCTATAAAAAAATCTTTTTTTTGATATTTCTTTTGTCTTTTAGCTGAAAACTGCTTCATAATCATTGTTTTTGACTATATTCAAGGCTAAATGTGTGACTTGATTCTTCAATTCCTCGTTCATTTCCTTTAAAATCCCTAGAAACACTTTAAATATTCTCTTAAATACCTCAAGTAAAATCCTATGGGCCGGCACACTTCTAATAAAGCTTTGTTGATTCAAAAGAACCCCTGAGGCCAAACATTCGAAGAAATCCTTTAATGAATTTATCAAAGTGCTGGGAGTTTGGGTATCGAATGAATATTTCCCTGTGACTTTGAATAGAATCGAATCTAATAGTTCGGTTCTTAGAGTCAATGAGTTCTTTTCTCTATTAATAAAGAGTTTTAAGCTATTATATCAGAAAAAAGACCTCCAGATTCTAATTAGACGATGCAAAATCACGAATTCATCTGAAATTATCTTATTTCTGAGACTTTCGTACATCCAGATATTATGATAGACGGCTGGGGAATAATAGAGGTTCTGGATGTTATGAAGATAGATCTTCAAAGAATATTGTTTCTGTTCTCGGCCTCTTAAAATCAGGTTTTCATTGTCTAAAGAAGCCTCGAAATCATCGTTTAAAGAACTTTCCGAGCAAATTCTAGCCAATAAATCCCGCATATTTTGATTAGTCGAGGCTTTGGCTGTTATATATAAAGAAAATTTATTATTATTAAGGACTTTTTCCTTTCTTTACCTGGTTGATATAAGCAAACAATATCCATTTCCAGCTTGTTTTTCCGCAGACAACCGATATTATATGAGCCAGTGGGCACAAAGTTCTCAATCCCGATTTCCCTGAACATGCCCTTCAAATTCTCAGTGAATAACAGGGAAAACATGTTCTTGAGATTGAAGAAATCAGGCATTTGAGCCTTGGAAATCTCATTGATCCGGAACAATTTCGTATATAACACATCATCATCCTTGATTTATTAGAACTTTTTTAATGGAAAAATATTAGTTCTTATTAATTTCTGCACCTTTGAAGTTAATGTCTCCAATAGGTTCCTATTGATGAAATTCGCATCAATATGACTATAAATGTTCCCTATATTGCTTTCTTCTAATTTCAGATTAAAGGCTGGAGGAAAATCAGGCTGATCTTCTGGGGAATCGAGATTCTCTGGCTTCTTGTTGGCCTTGGGAATGCTGGACTTACGCCAAAGGAGCTTCCTTTGAATCTCGTCGCTGGATTTGATGAAATGCAACATGTTACGAGCTACTTCGGAACGAAGCTAGAGGGATATATGGACGAAACTGAGGAAAATGAAGGGAAGTACCTCGTTTTTGCGCTTGCGCTTGCCTTTGAGAAGTTCTTTGTGGCCGGCAAAGGACAGACGAACTTTGATGTCTAAATGAAAAAAATAAAGTTTTTTTTTGGATAGCAAAAAAAATATTTTTTTTTTTTTTAATGAAAAAAAAAAAAAAATTATTTTTTATGTAATGAAAAAAAAAAAATTGGCGCAATGAAAAAAAAAAATAAAAAAATACATTTTTCCTCTGAAATTTCCCAAATCACATTCTCATTGAGGAGATGACTGATCTCGTTGAGTTCCTGGATTTCCGTGCACTCCTTAAACTCCTTATTCACGCTAAAGCTCGCAATAAATTCCCTTTTCCTCCAAATTTAGCGAAAAAAATCTTTACTGCAGCTTCTTCCTGACCTCATTACCCTCTTCTTCCTTTAGTCCTCCTCTTTCGCTTAAAGTCCTTTTTTCGCATAAATTCCCTTCAAGCTTGACTTCCTCCTCATAAAAAGTCTTTTTTCCAGACATTTCTCGGGATGCTGAGCTTTTTTGCTTGGAGTTAGAATTCTTCTTACTTCTTGTTAAGATGAATTTCGCATTCTCAAAGCAACTTTCGTCTAAGGATAACAGATATTTCAAGGCGATGATGGCAGCTGAATTCTTCGAATCTGATTTGGACTTGCCTTCACCAATGCTCACAATTTTGTTATCCAGAAAAACCGTGGTCACATAACTAAAACAAGAAATACCATTAATTGAGTACAAAAAGCGCACGCTCCCTCCAAATCCCTTAACAAAACAACAGGAAAAAACCCATTTCTTGCAAAAAGTGCACGCAACCCCTTACACATACAAAACTT
>Ga0302186_10001079_pt1 | contig 23274 bp, 13 predicted proteins | sample II_Bog_E1_2_FD_198782 | JGI IMG/M metagenome (GOLD analysis project Ga0302186, IMG submission 198782) | Peat permafrost microbial communities from Stordalen Mire near Abisko, Sweden - II_Bog_E1_1 | ecosystem: Environmental > Terrestrial > Soil > Wetlands > Peat | place: Sweden: Abisko...
TTTAAAAAAAATTCGATTTTGGCAAGTAATTAAAAGGATTCAAAAAATAAAAAAAAAAAAAAAAAAATTTTTTTAATTCTAATTAAATCTTAAAAAATTAATTAAATTTTCTATCCAAGTCATAATTTTGGTTTTTAACTAAATTAACTTCATTTTGGTTCTTTTTTCTTTAGTTATTTTCTTTTTGATAAGCCTTTATTTTCTCATCGCCTCTCCTTCCATGGTTTTTGCCTCCAAAATGTATCAAAATGTATCTTGGCGAATGAATATCAAAGTTTCGGAGGCATTTTTGGCAAAAAAACTCGGCGAAACTGACAATCATCAGATCATTTTCAAATTTTAAGAAGCACTCAAAATCCAATTTGATTATTCTGGTGATGCACCGTGCACATCCAAACTTATTTTTACATTTGCAGCCCAACTTTTCCCAACTTTCTTCAGGTGAAACTTTTTTCAATTTCAACACCTCGACTATTTTTTCCCAAGAAGGCAATTTTCTTAGAAATCAATGATAAGAGCGAAACCATTCCTTCCCTGGCATAAAGAATTGTTGATTCTGAATGGGGGCAATAGCTGGTGCAAGGACCAAATTTTCATTTTTTTCCTCAGAGTCTAGAATAAAGAATTGATGATTCTCAATCGGGTTAAATTCTGGTTCGAGTGCAACATTGTCCTTTTTTTCTTCAAAATTCAACCATTCAGAATGTTAGAATTCTGGTTCAAGGGTCAGATATTCCTTTTTTTTCTTCTCTGGTGGATTTTCCAAATTGTTTAGTTTAATTTTCTTGTATTTGCCCTTATTCATGATCCATTCGTGCTCTTTGATTTCTTCAATACAGAAGCGAGATCCGATGTTTATATCTAGCATATGACTCAATAGATCTTGTAACTCTTTGGAGACATTTTCTGGTTTTCCTTTGATGTAATCACCTTGGTCTAACATTCTTCTAAGCACATTTATATCAGAAGGAAACAAGTCTACCCCTGAAACCAAATGAAACAAGAGAGCTCCCAAGCTCCAAACGTCACATTTGTGAGAACAAACCTCTAAACTCTTCGACTTAATAAGTTCTGGAGCAGCATATTGAAGAGTTCCTGTAAATTTGGTAAATTTCATCTTGCTATAAAATGGAATTTATTAAAATATCTCCAAAATCGAAATTGAGAGTTACCCTCTCAACTCTGAGATAGATACCGCTGCCCCAAAATCCTTGAGCTTTGCAATTCCATTACCTTCGACCATGACATTAGAGGCCTAATTTAGAATAATTTTATGTTAAAATTAAATTTAACTTTGATGTCCAAGTGAAAAATGCCTCGAGAATGCAGAAAATCCACTGCTTTGAGAATCTGTTCGAAGAAAAAAAAAGCACTCTCCTCACTATGAAGACCAAGAACAATTCCTGTATCAATCTTAACCTTAAGATTCCCTTCTTCAAACAATTCAAGAATCAAACAATGGATTTTGGAATTCATTTTCCCAAAGATAAAATAATCATCGTAGGCCATAATAATGTTTGGATGGTTGTATTTTGCAAGATTTAGTAGGATTTTTGCCTCCCTGATTGTTGGGTGACTTGATTCGTCTTGAAATTCATACATTTTTGTCTAAACCCATAAAATATGCAATTGTATAAAAATTTTACTAGTTTCATCGCATAATAATTGTTCTTTTCAAAATTTCTGTCTGAGCAGCGATAAACCTTTGACCGACCTCCTTCACCGATGAAAAAACCTTTAAGCCAGCGCTCATTTGGATTCATTTTTGGATGAAAATTTTTGGATATTTTTTGAAATTTAAAAGATTTTTTAATTCAAATGGAAAAAAGTATAATATTTATTATATTTTTTTTTGTGTGGTTTTTTAAGAAAAAAGTTTGAAATCATAGAGTTTTTCTGACCAAAACCAATTATTAAAAGGTGATCGATAAAATCACTGATTCTTATTTTAAAAATAAATTATACTCCATTAATCTTGGAGCAATAACGATTTTCTGGATTTTATGAATAATTTTAATTAATAACAAGTAAAATAAATTCTAATAATTCATTCTAAAAAGTCCACATTCAAAGTTCTATCAGGATGTTCATCCTCATCATTGCTCAAGAATTCGGCATTCAAAGTTTTCTGAGGAATTGCCAATTCAGTTGTATCCAAAATATTTCGATAAAAGGAATCATCTTGGACATAATTCTTTCCACAAAACTCACAATTCAAACAATTTTCCTCGTGCATCTCTTCTCTTATTTCAATATCCTTCTTATATTTGTGTGTGATGTCAATTGATATTTGCCTTTGCTTCTTCAGAGATTCGAATCTATGTTCAAGGATGTCTTCAAATAATTCATGGAGTTCTGGTTTTTTTGCTTTTTCAGTACTTTTCACTCGATCTTTATTTATCAAATCAGATTTATCATTTTTAAATTTCCCTTGGAAATTCTTTAGATTATTTTGGAGTGGATCTTCTCTGGGCTGTTTTTCCAAAGGTATTTGTTCTATTTCTTCATAATTATTAACAGGTCTTAATGATCTACATGGAATATCAACCTCTTCAAAGGATCCTTCATTCATTAAGTCTTTAGAAGCCTGATAATCTAATGGCACTATCGGCTTATTATAGTTATTATGTTTGTAAAACCTGGTTTGAGAATTTTGTGAATTTGTGGTATAAAACAAATTCTCATAAGCTGATTGGTAGTTATTTGGAGATCTTTGGCTATTGGAAATGCTTTTTGGAGGAATGTTTTCAATTAATTTGTTGTTGTTTTTGTCAGGAATTCCTAGGGAAACAGAAGGAAAGCTGCCATCTCTTTCAGAATTTCGATTTGAAGGGAAATATTCCTCTTCTTGAATTGTTTCGAAAGGCTTCCCTTTGTTTTCAATGGGAGATTTCATAAAGAACTTGGTTTCTGTCGAAGTTGTCTTCACAGGGGGAGAAAATACTCTGTTTTGTTCTTTCGTTTGATTGGTCGTTTGAGGTTGAATTTGAGGATTTTCAATAGCAAAGTATTCAGAAGATACTTTATTTGGTTCTTTTTGTTGATTCTTTGGAATGTTATTGAAATTGTGAGATTCAGTAGGCAATTTGTTTTGTTGTTTTGGTTGGTTTTGTAGAATTTTAAAACCAAAAGATTCAATAGGAAATTGGTTTTTTTCATTTAATTGATTTTGATGATTATTTAAGTCTTTGGCCTCGTTACAATCTGGAAGGGGCATTGTTTTATTTTGCTTTTCGAGCTCTAAAGCAAGGAATTTATTAACTTTGTCAAAGATTTCATCTGTAATTTCAGGGTTTGTCAAGTCTTGTTGGGGTTTATCTTGATTTTTCATTTTTCTTTTACCTCGATCCTTTCGCTCATCTTCATTTGGAATGTTATCCTCGTTATTATCAATGTTATCAGTGTTTAGTTCATTTCCTTCAGCAATTTCAATATTAGGATTCTCTGCATTTATTAATTTCCTCTTGCCAATTTCTTTTCTTTGTTCTTCATCAAAGTCATTCTTAAACTGTTCTTCATTTAGGGCTAATTTACTGGGAATTTCTTCATTTGATTTGTTGTTTTTAAGTTGTGGAGTTGGAACAAATTCAAAGGATTTCATATGGCTTTTATCAGAATATTTTCTTGATATATTAGTCATGTCTCCAGGACACACCACTTCGAAATATGCCTTGATGCCTGTATCATCTCCTCTTCCCGTCTCAAATTTATTATTCGTCGATGAAATTGATAAAGTTTCCTTATGATTTCTTTTATCATCATTGACATTATCATCTTCAGGTATCAATGATTGAGTCATTATTTCTTGTAATTCTTCATTGTCTTGATTCACTTCACTTTTTTTCGCAAATTCTGGCTTTCGTTCGAAATATTCCTCATGGTTCTCAGATTCGTAATTTCTTGCATATGGGCCCTCATCTTCATTAGCTCTATTGTAAGGAGGTTCTTCATCCTCAATATCAGCATTTTCAGTGTTTTCTGTGCGAATTCTCATGTCACTTGTGGGTACTTCCATCTTCGAAAAGTAATCTGCATTATTTGCACTTCTTGGCAAATCGTTTTGTTTTGGACCTTTGATACTTCGATTGGAAGGAAGTTCAACTTTATTGGATGATTTCATTGATCCTTCTGAAGCCAACAAAGGTTTTTTTGTCTGATCAATGGTAAAATCATCAGGCAAACCATTGCTTTTCAAAGGTGGTTGCTGTGTTGAAGGCTTATTAGAGGAATATTGCATATTTCGGTCATAAGGGTTGAGAGACTCAACCATTTGCTCTATGTTTTCCATAGATTTTTCAGGATTTTTAGAGAAGTTTTCTTCAGGTTGATGATTAATTAATTCAGGTTTTTGCTTGTTTCTTGATGATTTCTCAGTTTTTTTCTGGTTTTGACCAAATTGCAACTCGTCATTTGAAAGATTTTGTTCGACATGAGGCTCTGAATTATTTACATTTTGTTTGAGAAGGTCATTGCATTTTTGGATGATATCTCCATAATCATTATTTTGATAAGAAGGGTCAGTCTTTCTGATTGCTTCTTTATCGAGTTTTTTTTCAGATTTATCATAGAATTCTCCAGGTAATTTATTTTGACAAGAAAGATCGGTCTGTATTATTGGTTCTTTAACGAACATTTTTTCACTTTTATCATGGAAATCTCCAGGTAATTTAGTTTGAGTTAATTCTTGATTTTGTGTGAAATCATTACTTTTTTCTGGTATATCGCTATTATCAACAACATAATTCACACCATCATTTTCATGATCAATGTTAGTTTTGAGTTTAGATCTCAAATCCTTGTTAGCTCTATTGTTAAATTTGGGTCCACCTAATTCAAAATCTTCAAAATGTGGATCTTCATTTTGATTTTGATTATCATTCTCTTCATTGTCAATTTGCTCCAGATTACCAGCTATTTCTGATATCAGTTCATCAGGCTTTTTCATCGAATTTTCCTTCCGCAATAATCTCTTATCCGAAAGTGGAACATTAATGATGTCTTTGTTTTCGTCTTCTGGTTTTGAACCATTGTTATTATATTTGCTTTTTAAGGATTTATCGCCTTTGTTGTTAGGTTTTCCTCCTCTTAACTCACCATCTTCAAATTCTTGGAATTTTTTTCCAGGATTTTCTTCCAATTCCTTTGATTTTCTCTTATTTTCAACCAAAGGTTTTTCTTGATATTGTAGAGGTTGATTTGAAGAATATGTTTCATTCTCTATCACAGGTTCCTTGATCTGTTTTGATAAAAGTTTTTTCTCTGCATATTTTTCAGGATATTTAATAAGACTTTGGGCCTTCTTTACTGTTACTGGGAGTCCTTGTGTAACTTCTTCGAATGTGAGACTATTAGATTTATAGCCTGCTTCAATAATTGGCTCTTTTTTTAAATTAGTCTTATCTGGATGATATTCATTAGTGAATTTCTCTTTTTCTTCTTCTTCTCCAATGTTTGAAGAAATTTGTTCAATAGATGGATTTCGTTTAATTTGGTTCGTTGCCTTCAGAGGAAGTTCTTTAGAAATATCGTCTTTAGGTTTATTTTTCAAAGCCTGATGATCCTTTTTTGGAATTTGAAGCAAATTCTGATTTTTGTTTTCGATCGGGACTACATTGAGATTTTCATTTTGTTCTTTAGCATCACTGCCAATCCCATCATTGTTATTTTCACTGCCCATCCCATCATTGTTATTTTCCTTCCCGTCATTTTCATTTGAATGATCGTAGAATTCTTCATAATCCAGAGGAGATTTCTGTTTTATTTGGGTTTCTGGAAGAGAATTTGGTTTTTCTCTATAGCTTGGATTCCCAGTTTTATCAATGAGATTTTGTGAGGCATTTTTGGGAATTTTCTTTGGATTTTGAGGAGGAAGTTGTTCATTTATTGATACGATTTTTTTCAAACTTCTATTGTTTTTCTTTGGTTTCTCGTCATTTTCATTATTGTTGAGAAGATCCTCATTTTCATTTTTAAGGTCATTAGGCTCTTTATTAGAATTTGGTTTAAGATTTTCTGTGATATTTTCATTTTTTCCAGATTTTTGTGAATTCAATTTCTCTGTATTTTCTAGTTTTGGAATGTTCACTTTAGAAGATTTCACTATTTCAGGAGCTTTGGTATTTTGATCCATCTTGAGACTTTGCTGCTTTTTCTTTGATTTTCCAGGATTTTCTTCATTATTCATATTTATCTTTATATTTTCGTTTTCAAACTCAGGTCTTTCATTATTATTGTTGGATTTTTGAGGTTTTTTCTTTATATTTTCAGAATTTTCAACATTTCTATTCAGATCCCAATGTTTATCTTCATAAGGATTTTCACATAATTCCTGTTTTTTTTCATCAAAAGTTTGATCTATTGCTTGCTGAATTTCCAATTTATCTACATCATCATCGACTTGGTTATTTGGTTTGTTAACAATTTGTTTTTTAGTATTTTTATTTTCATTCTTTTGAGTACATTTATCTTTTCCAATTCCCATTTCTAAATCTCTGCTTTCTTGTTCGCTTTTTGGATCTTCTTCGTTTTTTATATTTTTTGGGGCATTTTTTTCAACCTTTATTTTTGAATCTATTGGTATTTCACCCTCATAATTCAAAGGTTTTTCTTCATTTTTTTGAACATTTTCAACAATAACTTTGCTCCTTAGTGATTTATCATTTCTTTTGGGTTCTTTCCTACCTTCCACCTCTTTATTTTCAAAACCATTCTCATTTTTTGAAGGTGCAGTTTTTTCATCTTTCTTTGCTGCATTTTCTCTTCCAACTTTATTTGTTGATTGCCCTTCCGCAATTTGATGAGAAAAATTGTTGTTTTCCTTAGGTTTCAGATCCTTCTCGTCATTCTTCACAAGAGGCTTATTCTTCAGAGATTTATCATTTCTTTTGGGCTCTTTCCTTCCCTCTACTTCATTATTTTGGAAATCTTTTTCTTCTCCTTTTGCATTTTCATTGCAATTCTCAATTTTTCCTTCACTCTGTGGTTCTTCTTCCTCAATATTTCTATTTTGTTTCTTTCTTAAAATCTTTTCAGGTTTATTTTTGGCTCTGTCCACTTCCACATCAAAATGTTCTGGAGTCACATCTGTTATTTTTGGCTTGTTTCTCAATGCTTTTGCATTTCTTTTTCTATCCTCCCTTCTGCCTAATTCATTATTTTCAAATATTTGATCATCTCCATTCAAATTCTCTCCTTCTGGTTTCATATCAATTTCTTCATTTTGGAAACTTCCTCTTAAAACATTAATAATTTGAGCTTCAGTCAAATTCTGCTTTTCTATCTTCTCAATTAAAACCTCAACATATTTTTCCCTTTCCAATTTCTCCTGTGAAAATAATCTTTTTGAGATGAAGAACTCCAAATAACCGAGATTCAAATGCATTTTCATGGCTGAGAAACCCCAGAAAATCTTCAACAAATAGCATTTCTTGAAAATTCTTAAAAAACTCAGGAATTTGCCTTGATTTTCAAATGCCTCTTTATGTTCGTGGATTATCAACGTGAAGAAAGCGTCTTTCACAAACAATTTTTCTTTGGTTGTCAATGTTTTTTGCAACAAGGCAAGGCCTTCAGCAAAAGTTTTAGTTTTCTCAGGGTTTTCTTTGAGGCTTTTTCTCTTGAATTGTTGAAAAATATAATTAGTTCTAGCCTTTGCCAAAGAATTAATCACAAAAACCATGGTTTTTAAAGATTTTATGGTTTTTTTCTTGATGATTCTCAAAACGATAAAGATTTCTGTTTTTTGAAGTCTTTGATGAGATTTTATCAGATTGGCAAAAAGAACCATTGAATGTTCTTTGCGGGTTTTCTGTGAAGATGATGCGAAAACATGTGCGAATCTTAAAGCTTTTGTTAGATTGATGAGGTTTCTCTTTTGGATTTTAATTGGTAGACCAGCAAATTTCTGATGGAATTCAATCGCTTTAATTTTAGTTTCTTTAGAAGCATTTGCGAGGTTCTTGAAAACTCCAGAAAGCCTTCTATGGGCAGAAAATCTCAAAGTTAGAATAAGACTGTTAATTCCAAGATTTTTGGCCTGTTCTTTTGTGTTAATGTCTTTATGAACTTTCCCTTCGGAAAATGTGAAAATCTTTCTCAACCCATAACATTTTTTTCTCAAAAACAAGGATTTCAACAGTTGGACAAAACCGTATATTTTATCTTTAACTTGTATCTCTTTGTTTTCTTTTAGGATTTTTTTCAAATCGACGAAATCTCTGATTTTTTCAAATGAAATCCCCATTCGGTTCTTGAAAATCAACGCGATTCTCTTCAATTCCTTTAAGAAATCCCTTCTTTTTTGTTGTTTTCTCAAGATCTCCTCATTCTTAACAAAACAAGACTGATCTGTTTTGTTTCCTCCATCTTTCCATCTTAACAGGCTTTTCAACATCAAATTACTTCTGAATCTCTTAGATAAATTCATCAAATTATTCAAGATCTTCATAAACACGTTCTTCCTCGAGGCAAAAGTTTCGATTTTTTGGAACGAGATGAGTTTTTCCCTTAATCTCGAATTTTCAGATATTCTAAACACTTGGAACAATGCTTGATCATATTGCAGGAATTTATGCAGATGTTTGCTTTTCATTGATGGGAGTTTCTTATTGAGAATCAGGCTCAGATTCTTAAGTTTGTTATGGAATTTCTCAATTCGCTTTTCAGGACTTATGTTGATGGAGCTTTCATAATAGCTTGATAAATCATGAGAAGACACTTCTCCAACTCTAATGATTTGTTGTGAAAGCATATGGACTGGGATAGGAGAGTTGCTTTGAGAGATGTTGAGAAGATTATCCATATGGCTTTTATTGAGTTTGGTGGGAGTTTTCAAAAGTTTTGTCTTTGGCTTGTTGGATTTTTGATCGGGAGCTGGATGCAAAATTATTGAATAATGAGAGAAATCCTTGATTCCTGTAACATCATCTTCAGGGATTGATTGGATTGTGCGCTTTAAAATCGTTTGGAAAGCAGTTTGCAGGCTTTTTTTCCTTTGATATTGATAGAAAAAAGACAGGAGGTTGAAACCTCTTTGTAGGATGATGAGAAGATTCAGGTCTTTGGAAGAGACCTTAAAATCTTCAGCTTTATGATCATTGATGAGGTCTCGTGTTAATTTGAGCATTTTGCTAAGGAGAATTGAGAGTTTTGGTGGGGGAGTTGGTTTGGATAGAATGAAAGAACCTGGTTTTTTAACGTTCATGATCCCCTTCATGTAGTTTTTGAATTTCTTGGCGAATTGTTCTGAAAAATTGGTGAAAAACCCCTTCTTAAGTTCTTTTTGCTTTCGGTTGAAAATACTCGTCAACTTTAAAAAGCCGAATTTCTTCATGTTTAATGTTTGGTTGAGCGATTTAAGGTTTTCGAAGGTCGATTTGAAGATCATAAGACTATGGATTTTGAGTTTCTCTTCGAGGATTATTGTGAAGACGCTGAGGATCTTCAATTTCTTGACATCTGTCATCATCGATTTTGAAAGGGCTGATATGTCGATTGGTTCATTTTTACAGGGTTTTTTTTGTGAGCTATTGAGCAACCAATCGCTAATGGAGCTCTTGGAGTTATTGCTATACCCAACGAATTCTTTACTGCGTTTCGAAGGGGGAGTTTTGAGATTTTGATTGGGAGGAGTGTCGATTTGTGGGGGCGACTCTTCCTATTTTAAATAAAAAAATATTAGATTGTAATAAGAAGATGAAGAGTTTTAAAGACCTTTTCCTCCATTATAGATGGAATGGGGGAACGATAGTCAAAAAGAGAACGCGAAATGTCGGGGGTCTTACAAAGGTGCTTGGGGTCCATTTGAAGTTCGAGAAAAATTTGATTTTTGGCTGTTTAGTTTGAAATTTTTGAGAACGTTGGATCAAAAATTTATAATAATTATATTTTATTAAAGAAATCTATAAATATAAAGTTTTCAATGATTAAACAATATATAAATGCTTTTTCATCTAATAATATTCAGAAGGTTTTCTCTCATATTTCTTATGTATATTTAAAATTTTTTCCTTAAACTTGTTCTTTCTTCTTTTTTCCAAATCCTGCTTTATTAATCTTCGCGTTTCTATACGCGGCAAATATCATTAATATATTTCCAACATATAACAGATAATTATTTTCTAAATACATCATACTCACTAAAATCATAATGGATCCAAATAATGACAAAAGAAAAGGCCCATACAAAAGACTTTTCTTTGCTGAATATAACGAAAATACTGAAATTGCTATAAAAATCACAGCGCTATATCGAATATAAGGAAGCCAATCCACTATAGTAATTCCAAAAGCACTGAAAAAAGCACTTACTGTGCTAATATATATTGAGGAACAAACACCAGTGCTACAAATTGTCGTTGTATTTCCTAAAATTGAGAAAAGAGAATTCAGAAAAATTGAAAAAAGATTGATTTTTTCATTATTCGAAGCTGAGCTTTCCCTTTCGTTTTGCATCATTTTCCTCACAATTATTGAATAAACCAAATAGAAAAATAAGATAAAAAAAGCCAAAACATAAAGATGAGAAATTGAAAAATCCGGCTTTGGGTCAGGTGGATAATCTAAAAACTCTAAATATTCTGATAGAAATATATAGAAAATCAAAGAAAATGCCCCCAAAATAATCTTTGCGAATTTGTGGCTCAGAATCAATTTGATTTCGAGCATCGAGAACTGAATTTCATGAGTTTCCAGGAAAAATAGATCTTTTAATGAAAGGATTATTTGTAAGACTATATAGAAACAGGTTGGGAAGAGAATCAAAGACCATCGCATATAAAGATCTGAACTGTTTTTTGCATAAATTAAAAGAAGGGTTAAAAAGTTGAGTATGGGGAAAGAATATGAGGCAGGAAGAATTAAATGATCATTTGAAATCATGGCTTTATTTAAAATTTTAATTTTCTATATTTTTTGAGAAAAACAAAACAAAATTTTTAAAATTTTTTGGGTCTATTTTTTTTTTTTTTTTATCCGTTTTGACTTTTTTTGTCATTTATGGGAAAAAGACAGCCTTTCTTTCAAAATTTTCGCTATACAAATTACTAAAATGAATTTTCGTATGGAAAAAAATGGATTTCTATTCACTATCATCTACCTTTTTCATATTCTTGTCGTCATAAGGTAATAAAACACAAAATTTTATTCATCTTGCTCAATTAGCTAGATCCTCAACATCATTGAAAGGAAAGCCGGCCGATATTAAAAATATCATATTTTTACAAACCGACCAACCAAGTGAAAAAAAAAATAAGTGTTGTGTTGAATTTATTTTTTTATTTAAGAAGATGTGGAATTGGAACATTTTTCAATTGAAGAAGGACACAATAAAAAATCCATTTTGAAATCAAATACTTTGAGAAAACTTTCTAAATTATCAGAAAGTTCTTCAGAAGAATTAGTTGAATCTAAGCAAAATCTTCCCATTCAACCAAATAATTCTTTTGTTGAAACACCGCATATTGAAGATATTATTCCACAAAAAAATAACACTCTTGAATGGGATACCCTGACAAATAATAATAATGTGTTTGTTAATAATAGCGACACCCCCAAAACAAAACTTGATTTAATGGAAGCTTTATCCAAAAAATCACATTATTTTTATACTCAAACCACAGGTTAAAAAAAAATATTATAAATGTATTTATTCTTTCAACATCAAATAGTTTTCTTGATGGATCTGAATCTGGATCTTAAAGATCCGCAAAAAAGAGCTTTGGTTGTGTTTGTTATGGTGATTTTAACAATATCATTTTGCTGCTTATTTTTGCAGATCATATTGAATTTGGTAAATACATTTTTTTGTTTAATTATAAAATGGTTTTGATATCATATTATTTAGTCGAAAAAATGCAGAATTAAACTTAATGAACTGAAGCGAGAAAGCCAATCTCAAGAGGAAAATCCGGATATTTTTGAGCGTTTTGAAAAATTAAGGTAAATGAGTAAAATATAACAAAAAATTAAAATAAATATTCTTTAGATTAAGGAATCATCCAAATTTGAATTTGGAAGGAAACCAATGATGAGCTGAAAAGCTTTCGATTATTTATTTAGTTTAATATATATGAAAAATTATGATTCTGAAGGAATTAAGTTCTGAGAGGAAAAAAATAAATTTATTTTAAAACGAAATTTTTCTTTCATAATAATAAAAGATATTAAAAATCTTAAAAAAATTCATAAAATCTCTCCAATTAAGCACAAATGACCAAAAGAACACAAAAAGTTGGAATCACCAGAAAATATGGCACGAGATATGGTTCATCGTTAAGAAAAATTATAAAGAAATTCGAGTTAACTCAACATGCCAAATACCAATGCCCCTTCTGTGGAAAAGTTACCTTATTTTCTAAAGAACTATTCCGCAAAATTTCCATTAAAAATTTAGAACAACGTCAAAAGATCTTGTGTGGGCATTTGGAAATGTAAAGGATGTAGTAAATCTGTTGCAGGAGGAGCCTGGGAATTGACGTAATCAAATAAAAACATTATTTGCGTATTTTAGAACGTTATCAATTTTATTAAAATCTTCAGAACAAGCGCTGCCGCAGCTGCCAAATCCACTTTGATTAGAATGAAGAAATTAAGAGAAGAATTGGGAGCAGCCGCCACCGCTCCAGCCACCACCGCAGCAACTGAGGAAAAGAAACAACAAAAATAAATTCCTTTAAAACCATATCCCATATAAAAACCTTATATTCATTAGTTTTTCTCAAGAATGAAATAATTATTGATGTTTTTCCTTGGAAAATTTCCTATTTTTTATTTTTTTGTTTTTTTTATTTTAATGAAAAAAGAAAAAATGAAAAAATTAGAAAAAAAAAAATAAAAAAAATTAGGAAATTCGAAGAAATTTTTTAGATGTTTTTGAAAAAGCCTGTAATTTAAGTTCTTTTTTCGATCTTGATAATAATATTAATATTCCCAAACTAATAACCTAAAAAAAACTATGAAAAGTTATCCATTGTCTAAGTCGTCTAGTGGTTAGGACCTCACGTTGTGGCCGTGATAACCTGGGCTCGACTCCCAGCTTGGACACTTTTTTTTTGTTTGAATGTTTTGCCATTTTTTTATCATTTAAAAAAAACTAAAAGCAAAATACTATCAGTTGTCTAAGTCGTCTAGTGGTTAGGACCTCACGTTGTGGCCGTGATAACCTGGGCTCGACTCCCAGCTTGGACACTTTTTTTTTTTAATTAATTACTAAATCAGATTTTTAAAATAAAAGTTTTTAGGGATTTGTTTTTAACGATGATAATTAATTTCAATTTATCAAGCATTCTTCTTGACTATTTTGTGACAAATTCATCATTTTGATAATCCTCGCTAAAAAATTCATTAATTTTAAAGGGGAAAAGTGGGAAGAATAAAAAATTTAAATTTCTTATGTAATTTTAAGGTTTTTGGATAAAAAAAAACAATGAAAAAAAAAATTGACAAACTCTTTTGAAAATATGGATCCTTGTTTAGATGAAAACCAAGTCGTTTGTAATTCTCATGGTTTTTAAAATATTTTTACTTGATTTTAAATGAAATTTTTCTGCCAAGGTGAGTGCCTCGAAAACCTATGCAAGTTTTAAAACAAAACCAATTTTTTTAAAAATCATTAGTTGTGATATAGGGTGGTTCAGCCATTTCTGTACTGAAAATATTTTTAATGAGACAGTCGAAGTAATACTTTAATCATTTCTATTCTTAATATCATATTCTTATTTTGAGGGATTTGTAATTTACAAAATTGCCATGATTTGCGCATTTGCTTATTTAGGCTTGATTTCTCTAAAGGCTTTATATACAAATTATACAGAGGTTTATTGCAATTTAGAAAAATCATGATTTTTAAAAAAATACAAAGTCTAATGAGCTGTTAATCAAAAGAAATTGTTCTTCTATGTATCGGGTTTTAAGAAGACCGACCAATTTCTCTATGATTTTGATTGTTTTGATATCAATCACAAAAATTTTATGGGTTTCAATTGACCCCTTCTGCCTGAAAGATATTTTGAATCGTTCTGAAGAAAGATTGTTATATGAACTCATATATAGTTTGCTATATGCTTTATATGGAACCGTGCTTTTGGTTTGGTAAAATGTTTTAAAAAAAAGTGAAAAAAATATTTAAATTTTAGGTATGTGATTTACGATGAATTGAGTTATAACATCAATCGCAAGAGGAGAAAGTGGGTTTGCAGAGGATATAAAATGGTTCATATTAATTTAATAATTGTTATTTTTAACAACTGGCTTAAAGGGCCTTAGAATCAGGGTTTATTTCACTTTTGTAATTCAGATTGAGGCAAGTATTTTGAAAGGGTTGCGTTTGGGCGAAAAAATCTACTTTTTCATTAACGCAGAATATTTTTGCGGACTTTTTTTATTCATTTTGTTTATCCTGGGTCCCCTTTTTTGATTTTTTATCTAGATAACCACTTTTTCAATTAGAGTTTATAATGTTTGGAAAACAAGGATATGGATTATTGAAAGATTTGGCTGAAATTTCTGAAAAAAGCTTTCATGAAAACAGGTCTATTTATTATCTAACAATATTTTATGAAAAAAAAAAAATAATTCAAACAGAATTCAATTAGAAAAGGCCGTAGAAAAAATAAATCTAGACATTGTGAAAAAAGAAGAAGGGAGTAAAAGCAGTAATAATAGTCCAAAAAGTCCACGAAACAAAACAAGGCTATCAAAACTCGTAGAGGAAGATGATTTGGACAATAGATCCAATCGTTTGCCAAGAATGCAAAGAGAAAAATCCAAAAGCATTAAGAATTTCAAGTTTCTTTCACAAAGCAGAAGAGAAATAGTTCCGAATTTAAAAAAAAACAGCTTCAAAAATAAAAATAATAGAGTCACATATTACGTTAAACCAGATATCTGTGAAGACATTAGTTTTTTTTTTTTTTTTTTTATTGATTTATTTTTCCTATTTTTTTCAAAGACCAAGAAAATAAAAAGGAAGAAAGGCACCCAAGTCTGATATTGAAATCCATTGATATAGATAATTCAATAGATCTGCCGAGTGAAAATCAGAAGAAAAAGTTAATGAATTTTTGTTTGTTTACAATTTTCTAAAATGCAATGTTAGAATATCTAATTTCTATCAACACAATCAAAAAATAAAGGAAAAGAGAAATGCATACAGAAACACCACTTTGAATACAATTTCATCAGAAAATATTGATAAAAACGCCTCTTTTTTAATTGAAGACCCCAAAATTATGGATTCTTGGAACGTGAATAGGAAGGAACGAAAGTTGTTGAATGAAAAAGAAAATGAAAAGTTCATAAAAGTCTTTGATGATGGGAGCAACGATTCTTTTATTTTCAAGATTCTGAAGAAAACTATGAAAAACGGAAATAGACGTATATAATTATTCTAATTTTAAAGAGTCTAATTTCGAATATAAATTAAGGGAATTCTGCGACATTTTCTGAGTTCGATTATCAACAAGAAATTTATGAATTTCAAGGAAAATATAGTGATAATAAAAACGAATATATGAGAAACAAAGTTAAAATAGATCAAAACAAGAAAGTGTTTGAAAGAGTAAACATTATTTAAAAAATTTAAAAATATTGTTTTATAGATTTTAGCGATCACAGTTTCAGGAATAATTTTCGAAGTATGTTTTGCCTCACTTTCAATTATCATCATGTCTACAGACATCTTAGAAAAAGCCTCGGTAAATAAGCTTGATTGTTTGGTTTTTTTAAAAAAAATCAATGTAGAAAATCATCCCCTTGTTTTTTGCCATTGGTTCTTTGGAATTTGTTTCCTCGTTCGCCATTTTTAAATTGTTCTCGAATATAAAATCTAGGGAAATGGACAATTTGAGATGGATAACCAAAGTCATAATATGTCTTTAATTTTCTAAAAATTTCTTCATTTTTTTAGGTCGGAAATCACAAATTTAGCAAACACTTTATTTTTAGGTATCCCAATGATTTGGTAAATAATGCAGAGTTTCCGGAAATTTTTGAAAATAGATTGAACTTTTTAACTTCAAAACCGCCGAATCAACGTTTCTCTCAACAAATTCAAAGATTAAAAACAAGAAAGCAATTATCAACGCTTCGCACTCTTCACACAAAGTCTTGATTCTGAATTTTTTAAGAAATTCTCATTACGCTAATGCATTCCAATTATTTTTTATGCAATTATTTAAAAAAAAAATTGAAAAATTTTTATTTTATTAAAAAACAATTTAAAATGGGGTCGCTGCAACTATTTAAATAGTAAATTCGAAATCTTTTTATATAGTGTTGCCTGATGAAAAAAAACTTTTTATGAATGGATAAAATAAGTTTTGTAAATAAAATTTTTTTTTTTAATTTAGTTTTAGTTCTTCGATGGCTTTTGCCAATTGCAGAATCATCCCTTCCTGGAAATAATCTCCAACAATCATTAATCCTATAGGCAATGCTCCTTTTCCAGCAACATTTATTGTCAAAGCTGGCAATCCTGTCAAATCGAATGGTGCAGTGTTACCAATATCTCCAAAGGCTTGTTTAACATATCCTTCAATATCAATTTTTTCTTGAATGTTAGGCAATGGTTTCGCGGTTTTTGGTAAAGTTGGCATCACCAAAAGATCGACTTCCTCTTTGAACAATTTACAATAACCCTCCAAAAAAAAGTTTCTCAATGTTGAGGCCTTTGCATAATATTTGCTCCCATAGTTCTCCTTAATGTACTTTCCCAACATCATATAAATTTTATTGGTATGTGACAAATCCTTCGCATTGCTTTGGAATCCTAATCGAGCATGATTATTCAGTTGAGCATTGGCCCAGGTGATGTGATTTGTTGTAGACATATTCCCAGCATAGAGACAATCATAGGTTCCTTCCATTAAAATCACCCCAAACACACTAAAAGCATCTTGATGTCCCTGAAAGGAAACTTCCTTTTTGGTTAAATTGTATGTAGAACATAATTTTTCAATAGCTGAATTCACTGCTAACGTCACATCCTCTTCAACTCCGATGAATCCTTCCTTCAAGACCCCAATTCTCAATTTTGTAACATCCCCTTTCCATCCTTGCACTTTATTTATATAATCATAAGAAATCTCTTGTTTTTTCCTTTCAAAATATGTATAAAATCGGTGATCTATCCCATCTTTTCCTGCAATCACTTGCAATAATCTCGCACAATCCTCAACATTTCTCGCAATTGGTCCAACATGATCCAAAGTCATTTCTATTGGTATGATTCCTGTGTAAGGAACCAATCCATGAGTGGGTTTTAATCCAACAACACCACACATTGAAGAAGGGATCCTAATAGAACCACCTTGATCTCCACCCAAAGCCATATCCACTTCTCCACAGGCCACCAAGACAGCAGATCCACTTGAAGAGCCTCCTGCAGAATATTCTGGATTTATTGGGTTTTTGACAAAGCCCTTGGAATTTGTATGGGAACCCCCTGATAAGCAAAGATCTTCACAATGCGCTTTGCCCAAAATTCGACCTCCTGCCTTTAAAATTCTAGTGACTACAGTTGCATCCTCATCAGGAATGAAACCTTCTAAAACCCTTGAACCATTCATCAAAGGAATCCCAGCCAAAAATATATTATCTTTCAAGGCAAGAGTCTTCCCTTCAAGCAATCCACCTGAATTCTCTTGAGATTTGATGTCGCATTTGTAATACCATGCATTGTAAGGATTTTCACTTGGTGAAGGTTGATAGCCAGGTGAACGCGGAATTGCGAATATGGAAGGAGGTATTGAGAAAAAATCTACAAATTTATAAGAATTGAGGATGCCTGGGATTAGTTTTTCATATTGTTGAAGTTCGGATTCAGAAGCGCTCAAGTTTAAGGAAGAAGAAAGAGAAGCTAAATCGGAAATGGAAGGGGGATGAATCGGTGAATTCATTTTATTTGAATTGTTTAAAACAAAAGATTTTTTCAAAAATAAAGAAAAATGATGAAAATTACCTCTTAATTTTAAGGTATTTTCGTTCCTTTTTTTTTATTTAAATAGAAAAAAAATTTAATATTAATGGAAATCTTCCTTCACAAAAATCATCATCTTTGCCACTTGACTTTTCGATTCTTCTGCAATTTCTTCCCCCAATCTTCTGTTTTCTTCACTTTTTTGGGGTGTGGTGAACGAAATGTCTTCTAGTTTTAAAGAAATTCTACTCATTTCAAGTTCTGCTTTGTCTTTTGCTTCTTTATTTTTTTTCTTTTCAAATTCAATTTCCCCATTCCTATTTAAAAACTCTCTATGACTGGTAGTGGCTGGTGAATTGCCTCTAAACCTTGCAGAATCAATAACTTCTGGATAAGAATGCAAAGGAATGTTTTCTTTTGCTTTTTTATCATCATCCTCAAAATTATCATTATAACCGTCATCAAAATAAGCAGCTCTCCTCTTTCTCCTCCTATACAATTTCCTCACTAAATAACATATAGAGATGAATACACATAAACCAAATATGACTGATGATGTACTGATGATAACTTTAATAGAGATTCCAAGACCTTGTTTCGAAAGGAGGAAATTGCTGTATTGGACACAAGTAACATTTGGATCAAAAACTGTATTGTTATTATCTATTTCTTCAGTAAAATTGTAAAGAGAGTTATTACAGAAACGAATGCTTGTTGAGATCAAAATGGAAAGACTATCAGATGTTAGTTCACAATGTAGGGTTTCCTCTGATTTGTCAAATAATTGTAAATTAAGTATCACTGCTGTGTCATTATAAATTAAAAAACCTAATATTGGCATATCTTTCATATGAAAAGGGAGGAACTCAAGTATTGAGTAAGAAACAATAGGATTTTTAAAAAGAAAAGGCCAGAATTTTTCATCAGAAATTTCTAATCTTTTAAGAAAAGTGTCATTAGTGTTAGTTTGGATGATAAAAATTGAGGTTTCAACATATAAACTAGATATTACTTCATTAGAATATGGTTGATTTGATTGGTTGTAAATTCCTTGGATTGAATATAAACCAAAAGGTTGGATATCGAGACAATCATTCACGAAAATCGACTCGTAAACATGAGTCAAATTGTAAAATATGAGACTTCTTTGAACTCTTTTTAATCCTTGGAGGTTTTCAATCGGAGTAGGGATGGTTTTAATAAAAGAAAAACTGAGAGAATTTGAAAGGTTCGTCATTTCTTTTATATAGATAAATCCATTGTCATAAAAAAAAACATAATTCATACAGGAAATCAACATATTTCTTTGAGCCAATATTAGGTTTTCTGGATCGTTTATTTTAGAAACAGAATTTATGGAAGGATTCATCAAAAAGTTTTCGTTTTTTAGTGGAAAAATCAAAGAATAAATGTCCTCATTCCAAAAAAGAGTCGCTGGCGGATTTGCCAATGAATTTGGCATAGAAAAATTGTCTATTAGATTAAGAGTATAACTGACAATTGAAGAATTTTCATTATAAACGAATAAGTTGTCTTCAGTGCTTAGAACCAGGAAATTTTCGTTTTTTTCAATGAAAGTCACAGACTTACCTATCGGAATATCCTTCTGCAAGAGTAATTGCAGATCGTTTATTTGGTAATTGATGTCATCGATTATTAGATTATAAACCCTCAGATTTCTGCTAGAGTTTTGGGAATCCGAATAAATGAAAATCAGATAGATAAATTGGTTAGAGATCAACATTGTTTCCAATGAAAGACCATGAGATTTATCAGTGAAATTATAATTGAAGGATTGTTTAATGAATATTTCAACGGAATCTATTGAACAATCCGAGGTGTTAGTGAGGATTTGATCTGTTGAAGACCAAGGATCACTTTCAAGAGAATCCAGATTAAAGGAGAAAGATGAATCTACTTGAAAGGAAAAATTAAAGACAATGTTTTCGTAATCATATTGAGAGGTGTGAGCCCGTTTTATGAATAAAATTTCAAGCAAAAATATCATTTGGAGATAGTTTGAGAAGTCCATTTAACTGGGAGGCAAATTATTTTTATGAATAAAATAAAGCAAATTATTTTATGAATAAAATAAATCGAGAATTATCAAATTATTTATAAGTAATCATACAGAGCAAGAAAAGCTTTCTTTATCAAAACCTAAGAAAAAATACACATAAACAATCCCTTGTAAAAACAAGTATAAATAGACACGCAAAAACAAAAAAATCATCGTTTTAATTACGAGGTCTCAAGTCTTTTCTCAAACTCTAAACATTCCTTAACAAAAATCTCTTCATTTTCAACCCATTGTTGTCTGGTGCCTTTTTCCCAAATCCCCACCTTCATTTCCCCATCTTTCACAATAAATATTGCTTTCCCATGTTGTTTCCCCTCCTTAAACTCCCCAATATATCTCTTCCCGTCCTTCCATTTCAATGTTCCCATCCCCTCTAATAAATCTTCCTGAAACATCCCCTCATATGTTCTCCCATCATTATATAGAAGCTTCCCTTTCCCATTCATTTTATTGCATTTCCAAAAGCCTTCATATGTTTTATCCTCACATAAATGAACTCCAAAACCTTCTATCTCGTTTTTTACAAAACTCCCCTGATATACACTACCATCTGCAAAACATAACATTCCTTGTCCATTTTTTTTCCCTTCCGCAAACTCACCTTGATATTTCACACCATCAGGCCAAATTTCAATTCCTCTTCCATGTTGTTTGTCATTTAACCAATTGCCCTTGAATATCCTACCATCTGCATATAAATATGTCCCTTGGCCATTCGCCTTATCTTCTAACCAATAACCTTCATAAATGTCCCCTTCTGCATGTGTTAATTTACCATAACCGTTAGCCTTATCATTGATGAAAGAACCCTCGAATCGAGATCCATCTGGCCAAGCCAAAACACCATAACCCTCTTTAAGCCCATTTTTCCATTGCCCGATATATATGGATCCATTGGAAAAATAAATCGGGGGGAGCGATCTAAGCTCAGTTATTCCAATTGTTGATTTGATCAAATCCTCGTTGCTTTTTAAAGAGTTATGATTTTTGTTAAAAGTTGAGGACATAGGGGAAGAAACAGATCCTAAATTAGGCATGGTTTTTTTACGATCGTTTTCAGGTTTGAGAGGTGATTTGAGATCTATTTTTTTCTGTGAGGGATCGAGAAGATCAGGCTTGGAACCATTAACGGTTTTATCTTTTTCATTGACATTTTCAAGCTCTTTACATGAAAGGGTCAATGGGGAATGGGATTTGAAGGTATGGGATTTTTCTCTCATGAAAGAATTCCGAGAAGCAAGGATATTTTCAATATCTTGAACGTTGATTAATTTGGGTTGGGTGATATACTTTTCGTTTGAAAAGCAGGAAGGATTGCAATTTCCCATCGTTTCAAAAAAAAAAATTAATAGGTATATTCTTTTTTCTTGAATTTTCTGTAATTATATCGTTATTGTAATTTGATAAGAGGCGATTTTAATTTGCTGTTTTAAAATTATCATAAAAAGATAAAAAAAAAAATATCAAAAACAAAGAAGAACCGTAAAAATGAGCATATCTCTTGGACTCACAAGGTATTTATAAATTACAATTGATATATTCTGATTTTTTTCCATGTTGTCTTGGTAAAGGAATTTACTTCGTTTTTTACAAAAATTCCTTTTTTTTATCCTTTGATTTTTTTCCGCCAAAATTAAAGCTCTCCATTTTTTTCTTTTCAAGCCAAACAAAAATGGATAAGGAAGGAAGCAAAGGCTTGACTTCAATCATCAATTCTCTCATTGACAACAACGATTCCTTGGAGTTTCGGGAACCCGTTGATTTCAAAGGTTATAAATATCTATAATTCATAGCAAATGTTTCTATATTTTAGCTTTGGGACTAGTGGATTATCCCCAAATCGTGAAGCATCCCATGGATCTTGGAACAGTTAAAAAGAATTTCAGGGCCAATAAATACAAACTTGTTGAGGAAGTATTGAATGATTTGCAATTAGTGTGGGATAATTGCAAATTGTACAATGCAGAAGGATCTGTAAATTAATTAAAAAAGACAAATTCATAGAATAATTTTGCAGTGGATATATAAAAAAGCAGACAAACTTGAAAAGTATATGAGAAAAGTCATTAAGAACTTTTTGCCCTCTATCATTATAAGTAAAAAATATTATAAATATAAACCTTTATTTACAAATAGAAACTGTGATCAAAGGATCTAAGGAAAGCAAGTAAATGAGAAATTCTCATTAAAAAATAAAGATTTTTCTTAAAGTGATGATGAATTCAACGAATTTGGCAATGATAACGAAGGAGAATTTGAAGATCAAGAGGCTGTGCCTTATAAAGACAAGCTGAGCTTAAGTCAAAAGGTGAAACAATTGAGTCAAGAGCAATTAGGTCATATTGTAAAAATCATTCAAGAAGAATGTCCAGAAGCCTTTAAAGAGGTGAGATCATTTTGAATTTTTATTAATAATGATATTTATTTTTTTAGATCGAAAAAGATAAATTCCAAATTTTGGTTGATAATATTTCTAAGGAAACATTTCAAAAGATTTCTGAGTACTATGTTTTTTAAAAAATTGCTAATATATTAAAAAGGCAAACCGAATCATGGGTGGCCCTGCCTAAAGACCAAGTGACGAAGAAAGTGAAACTAAATTAAAAATTAAAAAACGGAAAATTTTCATTTTTTAAATGATAAAGACAATAATCATAAAAAATATATATATATTTCTATAATTATTACAAAAACCAAGCAAACTAATGAATTTAAATTACGAAAATTTGAACGTGGAAGGTCTTTCCGAAGAAGTCAAAGCAAAATATACCTTTCCTCAAGATAAACTCTTCCTCAATAGATACATGAAAGGAGGCATGGCTCTTCAAACCAAAGAAGAAAAATTAGAAGAAGAAAACCAAAATATGGCAAGAGTGGCGGTATGTGGTTTGTCTTTGACTGCAGGAGTAACTGGCTATTTGTCATTGATTAATCCAAGCGGAAAAGTGTTGAGAGATGCTTATGATGCGACTTTGCCTTTATGGAGAAGAGTTGCAAGAAGAGTGATTCCATTCACTTTGCTTACCTTTCCTTTTGTCTATGGCAGGCATTTATTGGATTCTAGAAATTTCAATTATAAGGAATAAAGAAAGGAAATATTGGGAAAAAATTACGAAATAGATTTTTAAAAATCAGAAAAAATTGATTTTTTTCATGGTGTTTTTAAACTGCAAGGATTTTGGATTATTGCTGGGAAAAAATCAATAATAAAAATTATATTTTTTATTTCTGAAGGTTTTTCTTAAAATAGTGATTTTTTTTTTTTGCTTAAATTTTTATT
>Ga0302186_10001080_pt1 | contig 23259 bp, 15 predicted proteins | sample II_Bog_E1_2_FD_198782 | JGI IMG/M metagenome (GOLD analysis project Ga0302186, IMG submission 198782) | Peat permafrost microbial communities from Stordalen Mire near Abisko, Sweden - II_Bog_E1_1 | ecosystem: Environmental > Terrestrial > Soil > Wetlands > Peat | place: Sweden: Abisko...
ATAGGCCATTTGAGTATCGGTAGTCCAGGCACCCGGTGTTGCATCACCCAATATCGACCATGTCGTTTTAGTGGCAGTCCACTTCAACGTACTTAAATCGCATGATAATTCATAATATCCATCCGCAGGCACCGATAAATTTCCTGCAGTAGCTGCCGTACTCAACAAACCTGCTGCTCCGCTTCCGTACACAATATGATTGAGATCCGGACTGCTTAAGATTTTGAATTGATTCGTGCCTCCACTTGGAATATAGATATAACCTTCGTAAACTGTATTCGATTTTACCGATACAATAGTTGGTGCTTTAGCTGGTGCCCATCCCTGAAAATCGCCTTCAACCCACAAAGAGGGGTAGCCAACAACTACTACAGGTTTAACATATGGAGTGATTGCCAAAGTCAGGGCATTCGAAAATGCAGGACGGTCAACAAATGATTTAACACGGACAACTATATTACTGACTTCGCCCGAATTTAATCCTAAGCTATTGATGGCAATATTATTTAAATCGATGCCTAAGATCGTTTTCGTTAGAATGTCATTTCCAACAGGAACTTCTACTGCTTTCGACCATGGAGTTGTAGTTGTTGTATCTGATGGAACGTCAAATTGCAGAGTATATGTTACAGTTGCTTTTATTCCATAACTTACTGACGGCCATGTAAAAGATAACACCGCTATTGAATCGGTTTTATCGGTAAGTACTACAGAATTAGTTGAACCGGCAAAAGTCTGGGGAAAATGAATAACTGTCAGTTTCGTTATTTCTGCTTCTTTATCGCAGGATGTAAATAATATGATGGCAAAGAACACAGATAGTGTCTTTAGAATGTATTTTTTCATAAATGCTTCATTTTAATAGTAAATTAAATTATCAATAAAAATCAACTCAAAAAGTATTCATTCAGGCAGCATGCTGTATAAATTAAAATACCCACAATCTGATAGTTAATCTGTACGTTTGCTATGCTGCCGTTTTGAATCAGTTATTGTCTGTTGTCAATAACCGGGATTTTGTACAAGTTTTGTGTTTGCATTTAAAGCTGATGTCGGGATTGGAAATAATTTATAATGATCATCAACTGCAGGTGCTAACCCGTGAGCCAGTGTAAAAGTACCGAACCTGATCATATCTTCACGTCGATGTCCTTCCCAGGAAAGCTCAAACCCTCTTTCGTTATAAATATCTGTCAAAGTAGGGTTTGCAGCTAATCCAGTTAAACCTGCCCGTACTCTGATAGCATCAACCAATGGTTTTGCCGAAGCGACATCTCCTGTGCGAACTAAACATTCGGCTTTCATCAACATAATGTCGGCATAACGATAAATCGGAAAATCATTCGAAGCACCGCCACTGTTCATTGGCAAGGCTGGCCAGAATTTCTGACTTCTGGCACCTTCGTTTGGTGCTGCACCGGGATTGTCCAGATTACTTACAGTGAGTGAATAGTTTATGAAACCTGCCGGTTGAGGCCCGAATGGATTTGACCCATATCTGAACTGATGTTTCCGAATGTCATTGTTATCAAATTTATCGACATAGTCTTCCGGAATAACTGATCCATTCCAGCCGGAATATCCGAAAAGTACTGTTGCATCTGTTCCGCCTAAACTGCGTACTGTAAATATGTTCCTCCCGACTAAATCAACTGTTGTATAGATGGCCAGAATGGTTTCATCGTTAGGACAAACATCACCAAACAATTCAAAGTATTTAGAACCAAGAGGATTAGACGCATCTAAAGCTCCTGTGTGCAGTGTAAATCCACCTGAAGTCACTACATCGCATGCTGCCATACATTCGGTCCACATAGCTGTTCCGGTATATACTTCGGCATTCAGGTACAATTTTGCCAACAATGCATATCCGGCCCATTTGTTAAACCTTCCATAATATACTCCGCCTCTTACTGTCGAAAGTTTATCAATATTGTCTTTCAAATCAGTAAGAATATAATTGAAAATCACTGAACGGGACTCCTGTGGCAATTTGTCGATAGTAATATTATTGTCCGTATAGAATGGAACATTTCCAAAATCATCGATTAATAAATAATAAAAGAAATCTCTCAAAACATGGGCTTCCGCTATTTTAGCCGGATCAGCATTTGCTTTTTGTAGTAAATCAACAGCCAGATTGGCGTTGTAAACCGATTTGTACAACCAGTTCCAGGTATTGTTTATCTGTGAATGATCGGGCAACCATTCGCGCAAGTACATTTGTGCAAAAGTTAATTCCCAGTCACCGGTGGTACGGTGGGGAACAACCTGTTCGTCGGTTGACATACTGTTCACATCATACCATCCATTGTCGGCACCCGCATATCCGATACCATTCCAGTTGCCGGGAATCTGGGCATAAACACTCGCCAACGCCACATCTGCACCGGTGGAAGACGAGTAAAAATCTTTTGAAGCATATTTGTCATACACCACTTCATCTACATTCGTACAACTTTGCAGGATGATTGCAGCAAAGATTGCAAGTGTGATTATTTTTTTCATTTTACCTGATTTAAAGGGTTATTTAAGTGTTACATTGATTCCAACTGCAATAGTTGAAGTGCGGGGATATATACCGCCATCCGATCCAAATCCATTTGCTCCGTTTACATTCAACTCGGGATCAATTCCGGTGTATTTGGTAAAGAGCGCCAGATTGGTTGCCGTAAGTGACAAACGCAGATTGCTGATATATTTCAATCCTTTCGTATTGAAACGGTATCCAAGTATCAGGTTGTCGAAACGTAAGAAGGATCCGTCTTCCAGCCATAAATCGGAGGAATATTGTGAAGTAAACAGGCCAAGTGGAACTGCACTGGCTAACATGTTCTGTTTTCCAAGACTTTCAAAATAACTGAAGCTTGCCCGTACGCTGTTGTAAATTTTATTCCCTCCAGAACCACGGAAGAGCATTGATAAATCGAAATTTTTGTATGTGAATACCGGTGAAAAAGCATAGGTATAGGTAGGTAAGGCGGAACCTTCAATTTTACGATCGGGACTTGTACTACCACCATCTATGATACCATCTTTATTTACATCAACTACAGTTTCATTATTATTGGCATCTTTTCCTAAATGTTGCAGAATATTGAAAGTACCAACCGGTTGACCTACAATTAAGTAACTGTTGGTTCCCCAGGGTACATAATTTGTATTTAAAGGAACGCCGTTAATACTACCGCTTAATGTCTCAACTTTATTTTTCAATAACGATAAGTTGCCGTTTAATGAAAAATTGAAATCTTTTGTTTGAATGACTTTCAAATTCAGGTTGAAGTCAACTCCTTCGTTCAACAGACTACCAACGTTGGCAACAATACTTCCGTAAGGATATGGAGGTTGTGGCACTGTATAATTAAACAGAAGATTTGATGTCGTTGCGCTATACACATCGACCGAACCGGATACACGGCTGTTGAACAACGCAAAGTCTAAACCGATATTAGTTTGTGCACGTGTCTCCCATTTTAAATCGGCATTTCCGTTTTGTGAAATTGCATAGTTTGTAATCTGAGTTCCGCCAAAATAAGTCTGACCTGCAGCTGCTACCAATTGTTGTGAATTCTGTGGATATAATCCTTGTTGATTACCGGTAACCCCATATCCTGCACGGATTTTCAAATCATTCAGGAAATCTAATCCTTTCATAAACGATTCATCGTTAATTCTCCAGGCGACAGAAGCCGAAGGGAAATCCCCCCATTTATGGTTTGCCCCAAATACTGAAGACCCATCACGTCTGATACTTAAAGTCAATAAATAACGGCTCAGGTAGGAGTAATTTACACGACCCAGAAACGATACCAACGTACGATCATTTTTATATGAACTAATGTCGCCTGGCACAATACTGGTGAAACTTCCATTTTGCAAAGCATTGTAAGTTGTATTATCATTAATGAAATCTTTCATTTGGGTAAAGTTTCCGTTATAGGTCTGTTTTTGCCATTCGTAAACGGCAATAGCATCAATATTGTGATTGCCAAAGGTGTTTTTGTAGTTCAAACTAACATCAGTTAATTTTTCATCTTCATGCCAGTTGTTGATATTGGCTATACCGCTGTTGTCAATAGCACTTTGAACGGTAGATGAAGCAGGTAAATAATATCCTGAATTTCCATCCAGTTTCCGCCAGCTGCCAAACCATCCGGCTGTTAACCCTTTTGTAATTTCCAGGTCAGCATTCATGCTTCCGAAAAAATTATTGACAGTTTGATTGTTTTGAACCGTTTCAGCTACAGCATAAGGATTAATATATTGAAATACATTAGGGTCAGTAAAATAGGTACCGTTGCTGTTTAAAACGGGATCAGTGGGTTTACTGACATACGCGTTACTGATAAGATTTGATGTAAAATCAGCCCGTCCGATACTTGAAGGACTACCTGTGTTTTGCCTGGTACTTGCGCTCAGGCTGGTTGTAAGAATTAATTTGTCATTCAATGTCTTTTGAGTTGCCTGAAATCGTCCAATATAATTTTGATTGTTGGAATTGATGACAACCCCATCCTGCAAAATCGCTGCAACTGAAGCACGGTAATTAAATTTAGTTGTTCCTCCTGCAATGGCAATGCTGTGATTCTGTGTATAACCGGTTTTGCTTAATAAACCATACCAGTCAGTATCTGAACCATGATCTGCGGATACAGGGACATTCCATAGTGCACTTTGTGTACGCCATTGATCAGCAGTAAGGAAATCAAGTTTCTTTGAAATCATATCTACCGAAACCGTGCTGCTGTATTCTATTTGTGAAGTTCCGGCTTCACTCTTTTTAGTAGTTACCAGAATAACCCCCGCTGCACCACGGGAACCATAAATAGCTGTAGCTGATGCATCTTTTAAAATGTCAACAGATTCGATTTCATTGGGCGGTATTTGATTTAGAAAATCAAGATCTCCCTGAATTCCATCAATTACAACCAAAGGATCACTTCCGCCAATCAATGAAGTAATACCCCGGATACGGATACTTGGACTTGTTCCGGGTTCGCTTCCTGTCTGGGTAATGACAACTCCTGCCGCTTTGCCTGCAATTTGTTGAAGAGGATTTGTTGTTGCTCCCTGATTCAGATTTTCGTTTGTGACACTTGCTACCGCACCTGTCACATCCTTTTTTCGTAAAGTACCGTAACCCACTACAACCACTTCCTGAAGGTCCGAGGTTTCTTCATTTAATGTAACTTTAGTTCCTAACTTATTGGCAGAAACTTCTACGGATTGATACCCAAGAAAACTAATTTTGATAACGGATTTCTCAGAAGCTACTTTTAATACAAAGTTCCCTTTAAGATCTGTTGATGTTCCGTTATGTGTGCCTACTTCCAAAACGCTGACACCAGGGATGGGGTCTTTTCGTTCATCTAAAACTTTACTCTTAACTGTGAATTTTTCCTGAGCAAATCCTGTAAATCCGGCACACATGAATAAAATGCCGAAAAGTAGAAATTTCAATTTCATACTACTAAATTTAAAAGGTTATTTAATTATCCATTTACTTACTTATTTTTTTTGACTTAAAATAAGTTCGTTGTGATGTGTATTGAATCATCACAATGCAAATGTAAACTATGTATAATTAAATAAAATGATTGATTACGCAATATGTACCCGTATGACCCATAAGAATTCAATCAAATAGCAGTATATCAATAAAAAAGGCATCCGTTAGGATGCCTCAGAAAGTACTCGAAGTGTACATGTCTGTTAGTCTGTTTTCTCAGGTATTTCTGTTTTAACAGATTCTATTTCCATAATTTTATGTTCGAATAGTTCATTTGGAATAATAGAACGGTTCTTTGCTTTTGTTTTATAATTTTTGACAGTTGAAAGTGAAAAGTCAAGAAATTTTGCAATACGTTCACTTTCTGTAATTCCAAGGCGGATAAGAGCAAAAATCCTTATCTCGGGAGTCAGCATTCCATCTGATTTTATATATACACGGTCCTCCTCGTTGAAAAGTTGATTGTACCTGATCACAAAATCAGGAAAGAGTTTCATAAAAATCTGGTCGAACAATTCAAACATATCTTCCCGTTCTTTCCGCAAATCAGTAGCTGCCGAAAGCTCTATCAATTCATCAAACTGACGGTTACGGATTTTCCTGACAACCATCTTTCTGAAATCTTCTGTTTTATCCAGATATGCTGAGTTCGTACTAAAGAAATAACCGATATATTCATCTTTAATGCGGTGTACTTCCTTTAACCGCTCATTGATATGTACCAGATCGATGTTTTGTTTGCTGATTTTCTTTTGACTTTCCTTCAATTGCTCGTTCGATTCAAGCAAATCGCTGTTTTGTTTGACAATCAACAATCTTGCTGAATTCAATCGCTTCTTTTGTTTTAAGATGATCAATGTGGATATCATAAACAAAATAAAAAGAACAGAAATTATGCCTGCATAAATCAACAACTTATCCTTTTGTTGTTTGATGATTTCAAAACGACCGGCTTCAATGATAGGTAAAATCCTTCCAACTTCAATTTTACGCTGGCGTGCATTATAAAAATTGGCATCATCCAATGCAAGGGTGGCATACGAATAAGCATGTTGTATATCACCTCGTGTATATAATAATTCACCCAACTGGCGGATGGCTGAGGTCTCTTTTGTTGCCATTTTTATATCGGCAATTGAAGCCTTTGAAAAGTATTCAATGGCTTTTACAGTATCTTTTCGAACCTGGTAAAAATAACCGAGAGTTGAAGCAACTATCGCATAATCATGAAGACCCGGATGTTTTGCCGAAAGGTATTGCTCTGCGATAATGATGGCCTTAGGGTAGTTATCTTCGAGTTGACATTCACGTATGTTTGCCATAATTCTTTCAGGACTATCTTTCGGGTACAGCAAAAATGAATTCAGGCAATATTTAAGTGAGTTTTTTCTGTATTTGGATGAGTACGGTTCGGTGGCATAATCCGCCATATCGATATTCAGGGTCGATAAAAAAGTGTATAAGTCGGCTTTGCAATTTTTGGTGAGTTGGGTTGAATCGATCGAATTGGATATTTCGGAAGCTTCTTTATACAGTCCGGCTGAAACACAACTGAAAGCCAGATTTATTTTCGATTCGGCTATCAGGTTAGGATCCTTTATTTTTTCAGCAAATTGTATCATCCTTCCCGCAAATGAATAAGCCGAATCGTATTTGTAGGAACGGTATTCATTAAACAGCGCAGAACTTAATTTGTACTGATTCGAAAGGGATAAGTCTTTTCTGTAATACTTTCCTTCCAGGGTTTGAATCCGTTGTTTTTTGATTTCTTCAAAAGAAGAACGCTTTTCAATACACGCATCCAGATCTTTCAATGCCTGCTTTACTGCATTGTTTACGCCGAATACGAATACGGGTGTAAGAAAGAGAATAACTAAAAGAGTTTTTTTAATCATGGATTATCGATGTGTAGAAGCTGAGGTTAACAGCAAGTAATAAAAAGAACAGATTAAAACAGCTAAATAGTTGGAAATAAATTTCATAATGTAATTTTATAAAGTATAAAACACGTCAATCTATTATTCCTGTTTATCTGAATTCTTTGAGCATGCAAATTTATAAATAATTATGGATTGCAAAGAATGATATTCGTTTTTCTTATTCTTAAGATACAAACTGTTGAAAATAATTTAATTATAACGGTTTTACAAGTCAATTAATAATTATAAATTAACAATTGCCAGGTTGCTGAAATTTAATTTTTTATGGATTAACAAATAGATCATTTAACTAACTTTGATTACTTCTACTTTACCAAAATAAAGAACGAACCATAAAAGTCACAATAGTACACAACAGAACTCATATTTTTCAACCATCTTTCTAAGGCAATAATCTTAAAATACCGTCAGGTATTTTACTTTTGTGTATTTTTCTCTTTTGTATTTGTATCCTTTTGTATCCTTTTGTGACTTTTGTGACTTTTGTGGTTTTAATTATTTGTTTTGTTTTAATTTAGTAAAGTGGAATTACTTATTTAAATCCGACAGGTATTATTCATATGGGAAGGTTGAAACTTATTAATTCCGGACAGAAAGGTCGTTTAAACTGTCCGGAATAAAGCCGGTTTTAGAATGTTATATTAAAAAAGTGTAACTTTATTTGATAATTTTATCTTTCTTAAAATAAAAACACCGGTTTATGTCATAAAATCTGTATATTTCGTGTCTAAATACTAAACCACTATTCATTGGAACAGTTTAACCATCTCTACCAGCAACATTACTCAACGATCTACCGAATGGTGTCGAAGTTTTCGGTCAGCAGATTCGAAGCGGAGGATATTGTTCAGGAGGTATTTATCAGGCTGTATCTTCAGTATGACTCGGGTGGTGAAGTTGAATATCCGAAGACATGGCTTTACAAAGTAGCTTCCAATATCTGTATCAATACGGTGGGTCGACGAAAACAAACAAAGCATATCGAAACCGTAAATGAACTGGATTTAGGCGTCTGCGATAGTCTTGAACTGAAAATTGAAGAGGTTGAACACATGAAAATAATTCAGAAAGCCCTTTCAACTCTGAAAGAACAGGAAAAACTGATGGTGATATTATATTCCGAAGGACTATCCTACAAAGAAATTTCCACAATCAGCGGAGTCAGGTTTACCTCCGTCAGCAAAAGCCTCTCCAGGGCGTTGGAAAAACTGAAACCATTACTAAAAACACAGTATCATGAAATGCTTAACCAATGAACAAATCCAGCAACTGATCGATGGTGAAACATCAACAGTTGACTTAACAGAATATCAACAACATTTTAATGGCTGCTCCCACTGCAAGGAACGGTACAACGAGCAAATGGCATTGTCACAGAATATTAAGGAATTACTAAATGCCTCTGTCCAATCACCGGAAAGGATACCTGAATTCAGGATTCCAAATAAAGTAATCAAACCAAAGCTAAAAGATATACGAATAATAAGTTGGTTAGAAGTTGCAGCGTTACTTATTTCTGTATTTTTTGTGTGGAAAATGACCTATAAGCCAGAGGAGGAATTAAAACCAACCGCTGAAAATATCAGGATGTTTGAAAAGTGTAATAATGTTTATGCAAACACAGCTACATGGAGGGACAATGTGATTATTGTTACCGATGTAAATGGTATTAAAGTTCAATATGCAGATAAATAAACAGATATAAAATTATCCAGATTGATAGCAAGTAGCATTTACCTTTTTTTTATTGCGTTAAAGTCATATTTTATAATACAAATCTTAATAATACTAATCTTAATAATACTAATCAATATGAAATCAGTGAAAATTATTTTTAAAAGTTCAGGTTACAAAATTGTATTTTTCTTGTTCATCTTCATCTTTATTGCAAGTTCCTGTAATAAGAAAAAGAAAATCAGTCAATCAGGGACGATTGAAGGAACAATTACTGATTGCAGTGATTCACTGATAATAGTGCAATTACATCCGGATGTCATTCTAGATACAATAAAGATTGTAAAAGGAAGATTCCTGTATAAGTACCCTACTGTTAATTACAAAAGGGTTAAAATGACCCCTAGTAGTATACAATATCAACGTGGATGGTGCCGGTCAGATAAATTCAGAACGATTAAGCTTTTCCTTGTTGAAAAGACCGGCAAATTAAAGCAGATAATGTTTCAAAATTCATATTTTGACAGACCATATTCTTTCGATGCAATCACTTTAGACAATAGTAAGATAAAAATGTCTATATTCGGAAAAGATATTTCACATACTATTGTAACAGGGTCACCATTAACAGACATACAATTTAAAGTTGAATATAACCAATCAGGACAGGATAGATTTTATAAACTAACACGTGGAAAAATGACGAATTATGCAGTCATAAAAGAGGTCTCAAATCAATGGGGAATTGAAGAAAAAATATATGAAGATAGAAAGTTTTACAGTATAGATTCACTACGAACTATTTATAACATGCTAGGCAAAAAGATAAAAGATTCTAAGCGTGGACAAGAGATACTTACTTATATCAATTCAAAAAAATAAAAATTGTTTCAAAGAAAAAGCTCTGTTAAGTTTACGACTAATTATTAAACCAATTTTCCATATTTCCCAACTCACCCAACCTCCTCCTCGTTTCCTAACGAGGGGGTTATGATCCTTCGTTTGTAACGATTATTATTAGCAAACTAATAAGATATACAGTTCAATCAAAAACGGTTGTAACGATAATTATTTTCAACCTAATAAGATAATCAGTTCAATCAAAAACGGTTGTAACGATAATTATTATCAAAATAACAGGATATTCATTTTTTTCAATAACGTTTGGAAACGTAAAACCAACCTCCCCCTCGTTTCCTAACGAGGGGGTTATGGTCCTTCGTTTGTAACGATTATTATTAGCAAACTAATAAGATATACAGTTCAATCAAAAACGGTTGTAACGATAATTATTATCAAACTACTAAGATATTCAGGTCAATCAAAAACGTTTGGAAACGTCAATCCAATACCCCTTCGTTAGGAAACGAGGGGGAGGGAGTGACCCATTTGAAAATATATCAATGCATATCTTTTTTTCTCAACAAAAGAGTATATTTGTACTTCCATTCAAATATATAATCTAAAACATTGACTAGTAAATCAATTTACAAATCAAAATAAAACCACATAATACACACTTAATAAAAGATTATTAAAATTTAAAAAACAAAGTAGTATCAGGACTGTTTTAGTATTATGAAATGACTAAGTTCGGTCTCATTATTTACCAATATAATCATTCAAAATAGACCCCAACCACAAAATTAATTATGATAGAAGCAACTAAAATTAATGACATTGTCAACAAGATAGCCATTCGATTCAATCCTGAAAAGATTATTTTGTTTGGTTCATATGCTGCCGGAAATCCTACCAATGATAGCGATCTGGATTTGTTGATAATTAAAGAAACTGATTTACCACGGAATAAAAGAAGTTTTGATATTCAAAAATCATTGATTGGCTCCATGGTTCCAATGGATATACTTGTTTATACCAGGAAAGAATATGAACAGGAACAGAATGAAGAAAGATCGTTTTTATTTTCAGCAATAAAGACTTCAAAAATACTTTATGAGCGGGATTAGAAATATAGTTAAAGAGTGGATTGAGAAAGCCGACCATGATTTGGGTTCTGCAAAATTGATCTATTTGCACCTTCCGGAATACTTTGATACAATAGGTTTCCATTGTCAACAAGCGACTGAAAAGTATTTGAAATCTATGCTTAAACATTTTGAAATAGAATATCAGCGAACTCATAATCTTGTTTATTTGCTGGATTTATTATCTCTAAAGATAGATATACAAGATGAGATTTACGATAAAGCAATCCTGTTAAACGGATTTAGCGTACAAATCCGATACCCTGATACAACAATCTATTTGACAAAGGATGAATTAGAAACCGCCATAAAAATATCGCAGGAATTTAGGGATTTAGCAATTAAAACAACTGAAATAATTGAATGATTTTTTTTTGAATGACAATCTAACATAAACTCAATCACCCAACCTCCTCCTCGTTTCCTAACGAGGGGGTTATGATCCTTCGTTTGTAACGATAATTATTTTCAACCTAATAAGATAATCAGTTCAATCAAAAACGTTTGGAAACGTCAATCCAATACCCCTTCGTTAGGAAACGAGGGGGAGGGGATATTCATATTATGACTTTCCAATTTCTTCTAAGCTTTCTATCAGGCTTTTAATTCCTATTAAAAGAATTCCTTTTGTTTCCGTTTTTATCCTTGTCAGGGCATATTGAGTGTTGAATCTTAAAAAGATGCCTGCTAATAATGCTTTTGAACTCAAATGACTAAGATCTGATTCAAGTAGTTTCGATTTGTCAGCTTTTCCAACTTCACCTTCAAAGTATTTTATAAGATGTATATTTCTCTTTTGAATTGATTCAAATTGGTTTTCAGTAACTTTCTTCTTCTTTATTTTCTCATTATCCTTAAAATACTCCCATATTATTAAAGTTATTTTCATCATCTCTTCCAACTCCTCTGGCTTTAAATCAAGGCTGTATCCCATTATTAATGAAATAAGGAAAGGTTGTTGATTGAAAATTATATCCATTTCTTTTTTGATATAATCCTCATCAATCTTATCGATCTTAGTAATAATCTGATCTATCCTTATGGTTTCTCGCTTGTCTTTTTCTGTAATCTCCATTTTATTATTTATTTCAAAAATTTAATTATCAAATTTGTATTTTTTGTGAATTGTCTATTAATCAATTCTCTCATACAACAAAAGTACTATTTTTTCATGAATATCATCCTTGTAATCCCAGTATTGTTAAAAAGTCATTTTAACTCAGGTTAATGAGTTAAAATGACTTTTATTTTAAGGTGAAATATACTCCAACCTCCCCCTCGTTTCCTAACGAGGGGGTTTTGGTCCTTCGTTTGTAACGATATTTATTATCAAACTACTATGATAATCAGTCTAATCAAAAACGTTTGGAAACGTTAACCCAATTCCCCCTCGTTAGGAAACGAGGGGGAGGGGAGGAGTTATTTAATAAGCTTGTGGGTTATTTTCACCCCATTCGTTGATACAACAGTTACAAAGTAAACGCCTTGCGACAATTGCGAAACATCGAAAGTCTTTGTCCCTGAAAACTTCACGTTGCTTTGAATGAGTAATTTACCCTGAATATCAAAAACCGAAACCTGAGCAGCTTCCACACTGCCTGAATTTAGTGTAAACTGTGTTTTCACAGGATTAGGATACACCGTGATTTCGTCTCCGGTAGCCCGGGTTTCAATAATGGCTGATGGAACTTCATCCGGCATAAATAATTGGGAAGCCGGAATCACTTGCCGCACTTGCAGGTCACTTTGCCATTCCAGTTTGATGTCGGCATTTCCTACGAGATTATTATATTCAACTTTAATATCATATTTCTGGCCGGCAGTTAAGTCAATGGCTCCTGAGTATGGTACATCCACATCATTTATCCATTTGTCGACAATCAGTTGATTGTCAATCCAGACCCTGCGGGCATTAGCCGAAGTAATATAGAAGGTATACGTACCGGTGTAAAGTGGCAGGACTTTGCCCGTCCAGCGTGCAGAAAAGTTGTTTACATTGACGACGGCTGCAGGTGAAAACTCTGCCCAGTTGAAATTTACAACACTGTCAATACGTTGGATTACCTGTACCCCGAAATTCGATCCGTTAAAATAACTTCCCAGCAGGCCATGGGTTTCACCTGCAACGGAAGCTTCAACAAATTTGAAATTGTTGACTTTACAATTTGTACCTGTACCTTTATAGACAAGGTATACATTCTGCAGACCTTTAACGTTTGTGACCGGGCAGGTTATATCCGCATAGGTGGTCAGACTGCCGGTATTTGTTGTAATTGCAGTGCCAATAAGAGTACCGGTAGGACTCCCCAGGTGTATTTCAATAGTATATCCGGCAGTAGTGCATGCGAGCCTGATCAATGCCGATTCAGAACCTTTAAAACCAAAGTCAATGTTGTTGTATCCGCTATAGTATCCGCTTTTAAATCCTGCCAGGTCTAACGTGCCTTCCGGGCATGGTTCTGTATAAATGCCTTTTAAATAGTCGAAATTTTCAGCTTCAATGGTATTGTAGGCATCTTTAATTAATGTTGTTGAGTATGGACAGTTCATTAATAGTGAAACGGCAGTTGATGCGGCAAAAGCCGGAATAATCTTTAATGTGCTGTCTGCAGTCAGGGTAATCGTTTCTGCAGTTCTTGTACCCCAGTTAGTGCTGATTAAATTCTCCGAGTTACGATTGTTATATGCTACGTTAGCGTTGAGTTGTAACCATGGTATATAGTCTGTTCTGTTGCAATCAACAACATAACGGCGGGCATAACGCATAAAAATTCCCTTAAACCCATTCAGGTCAGGGCCTGCTTCAAAGTTGATGACACCGGAACTTGCCATATTCACTTTTGTATATTGGGCTATCCGTTGTGCTTCGGTCAGATAGGTTGAGTCATTGGTATATTTATAAAGCATTACGGCAGCTCCCAGATAGGTACCCTGGTTGTACGTAGAGCTCCAGTCGCCAATAACGCCATTATTATAGTTGTCATTCACTTTACCTGTGGTACTCATAAACAGTTTACCTCTGGACCAGGAATAGAGGGCAATTGCCTTATCATAATAGCTTGTATCTCCTGTCGCCTGAGCCAGATAGCAACATGCAACCATTGCAGGTCCGTTGATACAGGAGTTCGTGCCGGCAGTGCCCTGATTCCATGTCAGCCAGCTGCCATCATGATTGGCACGTGCCCACATTTTATCAAACTGATCTTTTGCTTTTGTCAGAAATACAGTATTACCCGTTAATAAAGAGGCACGTGTACAGGCTAACACCATCCAGGTAATATCATCATTATAACTGTTCCACATCCAATCTGAACCTTGTTGGACTAGAAACTGACTATACATAGTGGTAAACATAGAAGAGTATTTGGTATTACCCGTAACTTCGTAGGCATCATCTACAATTTCCATCATTTCGGCAACGCCCCAAAATCCTTCTCCGGCAATTACTTCGTTGCCTGTTCTGTTATTGTCGATATATTTTGTTTTCCAGGCGGCAAATACTTTATCGGCAATAGTAGCCGTTGGCGCTGCATCTTGTGGCGCCTGCAAAATAAACGACCAGCTTTGTGTTGCGGTCCCGGCAGACTTAAACAAAGCCACATTTGCACCATCAGTCGAACCTGTGCTTGCTTCATTGAGAACAAATGCTGTATCGGCAGCACTCTGAATATTAAAATAACCATCATCTTGTTTGCCCATTGACCATCTTACATAGTTGTTCATCGTGTTAACATACTGATCGACGTTGACCGAATTGGCCGGGGTCAAATTAGCTATATGCAGCAGTTTTCCGTTTGCCACATTGGTTATCGTATATAGATTTACACCGACAGAATCAACTCTCCACCGTTGGGAATCGCTTTGTGTATCACTCCAGGTATCTACATTTCCACTGTTGCTCAATGAAGCATTGAATACGTCCAATGGTTTGTCGGATGCCTTTGATACAATTTCATAAATACTGCCTGAAGTAATACCCGATGCCTGATTCATGGCATTATATACAATCCGGGCTATAGTTGCAGCACCCTGATCGTTTGGATTCAGGTGATCGGGAAATAAAGTGCTATAAGCAAGCAATGGATTATATAAATCAATAACCTTACTTTCCCGCAAACTGTGAACCTGATCGATAAGAGGAATGATCTGGTCATGTATCACTGTATTTTGAACTGTATTTCCAAAATCGGGGGCAGGAAAACAGATGTAAACTATTGGATTTTTACCGTTTACTCTGAATGAATCAATCATGGCAACATAATCGGTGGCATAATCACTTATAAATGGAAGGTTCGCCGTTGAAGCGTCGTCTGTACCTAACGAAATGATCAGAATCTGGGGATCAAAGTTTCTGGCTGTGGTGAATTGAGTCTTATTCCAAAACGGAGAATTTCCGCTTTTTGTCATTTCCGACCCGCTTACTCCACAATTCAATAATGAATATCCGGACCCTAACATCGTACGAAGTTGTGCAGGCCATGCTTTAGTCGCCGGATTTGTTGTGCCGGTACCCGCGGTAAGACTGTTGCCAATGCAGACTACACGCGTTTGTGCCATCAGGTTGGTTTGTATTGATACTGAAAACAGAAATACGTAAAAGAGTAGTTTTGATTTTTTCACTTGCTGTATTATTGGTTGAATTTTGATGTAAGGTGTAGGTTATCTTTATAAAAGATGGATTTGTTCCGGCAATGAGTTGATAAATAACTGTTTTTATTCGGTTGTATTGGTAAATGAAGAATAAAATATTAAACCCCGAATTTCCATATCTTAAAATAATAAATTGCAAATATAGTTGATTGATTGGATTATTCTACTGATTAAATTGATTTAAAGAATTTAAAAAATGACATTCTAATTTGTTTTGTTTTTCAATTCCAGATTTCTTTGTGCTTAGATGGAATTATTGAGAAGTATGAAAAGACTTAACTACCCGGCATGCTTTAGATCTTTGTATTTAACCTGTTACAAAATATTGTTTGTTATTTTATTAGGCGGTAAAGTCTACCATACGCAATTAAAAGACCAAAAATACGGATGCACAACCTCCCCCTCGTTTCATAACGAGGGGGTTATGGTCTTTCGTTTGTAACGATAATTATTGTCAAACTACTAAGATATTCATTTTATTAAAAACGTTTTGAAACGTAACACTAATTCCTCCTCGTTAAGAAATGAAGAGGAGGTAGTGTTCAGAAGAAATCTCCCTTTTTTTTTAATGTTATGTTGTAATTCTCATTAACCAGTATAAATAACGGTTGATTTGAAAATTGTAAACTTTCAATGCTATAAGGACACAATATGGGATAAGAAATATGGCTAAGAAGGATGCTGAAATACCTCTTGATGATTTCATTTTTTTTATCCTTTAAATCGAAATAAAAGATACAATCAACTAACAAAATTTAATAGCTTGAAAAAGAAACGAGGGAGAGGTAGGATTTAATTTGTCATTTTCCATAATGATTCAAAATCCATTCCCAACAAATGTCTTTGCCCACTGACACCTCTGACCAGTTTTGAGTCAGGTAAACATCCGGAATTAAAGTCAAATCATGACATTTAGTTGTATTTGGACGTTCAAAAATCTTATGACTTACGAATCCTTTAATTTTAGTGTTTGGCAATTCCCAAGCCAGTAGATCACCATAATTACAAGGTCTGAAACTACTCTTATCCCCGATTACAATACCAATATTATTATCTGTTGCTTTTGTAATCAACAATCCAGCACTACTGAATGTACCGGCATCCTGAATAAAGACAACGTTGCCTTTGAAAACTTTATTTTCATCTGTGTTTTTTATAAAATATTCCTCAATCTTTTTGGTTACAGATGGTTTTTCTTTGGACGCTGTTGAATTCTTTTTACCTGAAGTTGATCCGGACAAACTTGAAGTATCGTACAATTTTCCTATTTCATAGGGATGTTGTCTCTTTTCTAATCCTTGCTTATACTCAGCAGCAAATGCTGGATAATTTTGTTCCCATAATTTTGAAATTCGTATAGAACTACTTCCGTTTTTTATATCTTTTAGAGGCTTAAGCCATGAGAGCAAAACATCACATAACGAACTGTTACCACCACCATTACCTCTGACATCTATCACCAGGGTTTTTATTTTAGTTGCTTCTATCGTTTGAAACATTTCAGTTAGGAAAGTATCAAATCTTGGAATTCGTGATATTTTTTTTTCAAAATCTTCTACTGATATATTTGTAGATTTACCCGAATAATAATCGTAACGCATAGAACTTTGGTCGGTACAGTCCAAAAACTGCAGGTAACATATATTTTTTTCGGGAAGCAGTTTATATTGAAAATGTTGATTGTCGTTTTGTGTGATCTGATTAGATTGAGTTTTGGATTGAAGCGATGTTAAGTTCATTTTCCTTGTTGGAATCTGATGGAGTGAGATAGTTGTTGCATCAGCAAATCTGAACTGCAAAGAAGAATCAGATAAACAGTATGGAGTATATTTCCATAAAGAATAAAATCGCATTAAGCTACCTACTTTGGCTGAAAAATTTACCTCATTATCAGAGCTTATAACTGGTCTGAAACTATTTATAACTTCTAAAACAGCATGTCCGTTTATCAGTGAAATCTGCTTACCTAAGAAAGAACCATATTCTTTAGTTACTCCTTTAAGATAGATATTCTTATTTTCTTTAAAAAGTTCAAAAGGATAGATATGATTTCTGTCTAAATCAGGCATCAATGAAGTATGACCATCATTCAATAAAGTCATAATCGCTTGTAAATAGGTCCATAAATTCGTAACAGACTGACATTTGGAAGCCCAAAGATATCCGGCTTGATTTATACTGTCAATATTGAACGGAGCATCAAGTCCGGGAGCAAATGCAGGATGAGACTCTTTCAATATCTCCATACAAAGAAGCAAATCTTTTTGATAGATATTCCCAACTTTGTATGCATCTGAATTTTCAACATCCCAGTTTGAATATCTTTTAAAATCGAGATTTTGACCGATTAATGGCAATAAATTAAAAATCAAAATGCTTACTATTACTAGTAAAAAGCGACTATTTTTCCCGAAAATTTTGTTCATCTATTTCAATTTTTTATATCATATTATTGCCACTGGAAATAGTTTTTACTGTATAACGAGTAGCGATAAAATCTACCATATTGATTTGGATGTAATACAAAAGTCATTTTTTTAATCTAAGCATCAATGTATCCAATACAAAACGGAAATAAAAGACATAATTTACACTGTTTATAGAATATAACATTTCCTATTAATCATCTCAGATCATTATCATAATTCGTTATTGTTTTAGGTTCAAAAATACTATAACTTTTTATTCTCTGTTTTGTCCAATGTCATAACTGGATAATTCAAAATGACTATCGGTTTTTGCACCCATAGTTCGTTTTTTATCTTTTTGTAATGATCTTATCATTGAATTTTTATTGAAATTGACCTTTTATCGTTAGTTACACCTACTGTGTAATTTGTCTCTTCATATTTGTTTTAACTGCCAATTCAGAGCTAAATTTACAAGTAATTGAAAGTTGGGTGTAAAAGCCGATAGTCATTTAATTCAATGTCAGTGAAGTAACTTCTCTGAAAACCGTTTCAGTATGTAACTGTCTCTAATCAATTTATTCTTCAATTTAGATTACTTCCACTCACATTCAAATCAAAGAGTAAACTAACTGTTTGTCTGTTATTTAAACTATTTTAAAATCTCACAAGGCAGCTTCCAGGCAACCTTGTGAGATTATCATCACGTGATGCTTATTTTGTGCCCAGGGTCAAATTATCAACTCTTTTCCAGATTTCATTGTATGGATTACCAATTCCTTTTGAATACATTAAATCTCCTTTGAACTCAATTTTAAAAGAGTTTTTTAATCCTTTGTATTGATGCATGGCAGGATTTGTAAGATTGATTGTTTCAACGTATGTGTCGTTTTCGAGTGTATAAGTACCTATAAATTCACCACTAAAGAAGCTATTCTTTTGATCTGCTTCAACTACTGCAAAAGTATTCGATGTGATAATTTTATAACGACCATTTCCTGTTAGATCAACATTACCTGATGAATCGCACAATTTCCAGGTACCTACCAGTTTTGATTTGTCGAAAGACGATGATTGTGCTTTACTAAAATCTGAGAAAAGAAATACTAAGCCAATAATAATCGCTGTTAGAATTAAAAGTTTTTTCATTGTGTTTGTTTTTAAATTGATTAATTTAAGTACATATTTATAAATTTGCCCGGGCCTAAAGAATGAAATAATATCAGGATCACTGATCTCCTTAGTCGTATTATTTACCCCTTCGTAAAAACTGGATTCGAGTGCAGTAAAAATGATTTTAATGGTGTAACTTCTTGGAGTGACTTCACCGGATTCAATTCGTTGAAGGGTCCGAACATTCAGTTTACACACTATAACCAGTTCTTCCTGAGTTAACCCTTTCGCCTTCCTTAATTCAGCGATTTTTTTACCTAATTGAGGTTGATTCATTACGACGTTAATGTTTTGAGCAAAATTAAATGAAATAAGTAAAAATTGATTTAATAATTTATGAATTATACCCGACATTAACCCGACATTGGGTTAATTATCAGACAGTCAATTACTATATCTGTTCAATTGACTACTTAACACACACAAGGTGAACAATATTTATATGATTAAAGAAATGGTAATTAAGCGTAGCCTGACCCGGTTGTCCGGATTTAAGCATTATTATTCAAAATAGTTTATCCTAAATATATTCTAAATGACTATCTGCTTTTGCACCCGATGTGTGTTTTTTTACTTTATTGTATTGTGATTATCCGTAAAAGCCCCAAAGCATCAAATAATATATTCCGGTACTCTGTACCTAATGTTTATTAGATTATCCTGGTCTACAAATAGGATTAAACTCCGTACCTAATGCAAAGGATCTGCAGCTTACTAATAATCAATTATATTAAATTCATTCTTTCAAATCTTATATTAAAAACCTTATTTTTCTCTTTTTTTTCGCTTAGTAGAAAACCTAAAACCCCACGAACCAGCCCTTATTTCCCTTATTAATCTATAATCGATTCTTTTGTGATATAATTTGTTGTTTCAAATTTAATTTTAACTGACTATACAAAAAGTGAATTTTCGAATATTTGAATGTTGGGTGAAAAAACAGATAATCATTATATTCTATGTTAAGTATTGCCTTCAATTTCTATCAATACACTTTGCAAACATACGAAATGTATTTAACATTTTAAACTTTTAATGAAAATAAATTTAAACAATCTAAACGAAAACGGCATTAAAGTAAAAACCGTATAAAAACATCCTGAAACAAATAAAGGTTTAGTGTACTCAAAGTTGATGTTTAAAAGTTTTTATCCGGTTGAAATTCTTGTTGTTGGGTTAGAAGTTTGGAAAGGGAAAAAATGCAGAGCCCTGGATATATCAATAAAAGTTGAAACCTATCACAGGACAATCGGTACCCATCAGATTGACAGGTTCGATTACTGAAAAAGATGCATTTGAAAACCAGGTCGAATTGACCGAAAAAAAGAATCCGATCTTAAAAAAGAAACGGATTCAGTGAGTTCAAAAGGGAAGCTACAGATTGTAGAAGTAGAGTTTTATGGGAAAGTAAAATGAAAGAAAACGAGTTTCTATAATTCAATGTTTTTCCTAATTGCAGCTGCAATTTCAGTCATTTCTTCAGGACTGAGTTTAAGTTTCGGGTTTTTAAAGTTCATATCCGATTCCTTACTGATGGGTATCAAATGAATATGGGCATGAGGTACTTCCAATCCGATCACGGCAACTCCAATCCTGACACAGGGCACACTCTTTTCTATGGCAAGAGCTACTTTTTTGGCAAAAAGGATGATTCCACTCAATAGTTCATCATCAAGGTTGAAAATATAATCTTCTTCCAGTTTCGGAATGACAAGTGTATGTCCTTTCGATAAAGGGTTAATATCCAGAAAAGCAAAGTACCTGTCGTCCTCTGCAATCTTGTAACATGGGATTTCACCGGCTATGATTCTGCTGAAAATGTTCATTATTGATTGGTTTATTTGTTCCGTGTTCCGTGTTCCGTGTTCCGTGTTCCGTGTTCCGCGTTGAGATTCTACGAGTTCGTATTTTGTTTATTCCGTTAACTGGACTTCACTTCGTTCCGTTGGTTGATTCGTGATTAGTTAATTGGTAATTGGTTGATTAATAATAAAACTTTCAACAACCCACATCCTACTACCTACTACCCACTACTTACTACCTCTCATTCCTCATTCCTCATTCCTACAAAGAGATTTCCATCACTTCAAATTCCAATACCCCTGAAGGTACGGAAACAGTTGCTTTCTGGCCTACTTTTTTCCCAAGCAACCCTTTGGCTATAGGTGTTGTAACCGAGAGTTTGCCTTCTTTAAAATTAGCTTCACTTTCGGATACAATCATATACGACATAATCTGATTTGTTTTTGTATTTTTAATTTTGACACGGGTCAGAATCTGAACTTCTTTCGTATTGATTTTTGTTTCGTCTATCATACGGGCAGAAGCAACCATCTCTTTTATATTGGAAATCCTCATCTCCAACATCCCCTGAGCTTCTTTTGCAGCATCATATTCAGCATTCTCAGATAAATCACCTTTATCACGGGCCTCACCAATTTGTTTTGAAATGGCAGGACGTTGCACTCTTTCCAATTGGTTCAGTTCCTCTACTAATTTTTTATAACCTTCGGCGGTCATATAATTCTTTGCCATAACTATTTCTATTTAATGATCCTTTTTTTTTGAAGTATATAACAAAAAGAATTCCGACCATTACCGCCGGAACTCTAATATTTAGTTTTATATTTTTATTTAAGACAAATATACAAGCTTTTTTTTATTTCAACCTAATACATTTGTGTTTAATTGTAATTTAACCGTAATTAATATTTTGTTTTGAATACTTTCCAGTGAAAGCGTCAATTTGTCTTACAAAATTAATCATTCCTTTTTTATAAATTGATATGAATTGAAGTTTTTTTAGGACAATATAAAAAAACAATGGGTAACTTCACAGCCACCCATTGCACATTTTAACCTAAACCTTAACTATGAAAAATTTATCTGTTTGTTTACTCTGCAAATGTGGGAATAATTTTTTAATCGTACAAACATTTTCATCAAAAAAAAGTGTTATTTATTGATTGGGATACCAATTGTCTGTTATAGATTTTATAAATAATTCATTATTAATTTCTTGAGTGATATTTTCTAAGTGTTAAATAATGTAAAAGTGATATTCTTTCATAATAGATTTATAAAGTGTACCTTTGTAGTACTAAATGAACCTTTCAAAAATGAATATAAACGAACAATCTGTCATTTCAACGGACTTTAAATCCGGATTAAACGACAAAAAACTCTTTATTGAAACCTATGGATGTCAGATGAATGTTGCCGATAGTGAAGTAGTAGCATCGATCATGCAGATGGATGGTTTTGCTTTAACGGATAAAATTACCGAAGCTGACGCTATTTTTGTAAATACATGTTCTATACGTGATAATGCCGAACAGAGAGTTATTCAACGGTTAAAGTATTTCCAGTCGTTAAAACGAAAAAATAAAAAACTCATCATTGGTGTTATCGGATGTATGGCCGAACGTGTCAGGGATGAACTCATTGCCGACTATGGTGTAAATATCGTTGTCGGTCCCGATGCGTATATGGATATACCCAATTTGATTGGAAGTGTTGAAAATGGAAATAAAGCTATAAATGTGGAACTTTCCACCACTGAGACCTACCGGGATGTCTTGCCATCGCGAATTGGAAATCAAATCTCGGGTTTTATATCGATCATGCGGGGATGCAATAATTTTTGTTCCTATTGTATTGTGCCCTATACAAGAGGGAGAGAACGCAGCCGGGATGTAGAAAGTATCTTAAATGAATTAAAAGATTTACAGTCGAAAAACTTCAAAGAAGTAACACTGCTGGGGCAAAATGTGAATTCATATCATGTAGTGAAAGATGGCTTGACAGTTGAATTCCCTGATTTACTTGCAATTGTATCCGATGCAGCTCCTGAAATACGATTCCGATTTACTACTTCTCATCCAAAGGATATGAGCGACAAAACTCTTGAAGTG
>Ga0302186_10001081_pt1 | contig 23254 bp, 7 predicted proteins | sample II_Bog_E1_2_FD_198782 | JGI IMG/M metagenome (GOLD analysis project Ga0302186, IMG submission 198782) | Peat permafrost microbial communities from Stordalen Mire near Abisko, Sweden - II_Bog_E1_1 | ecosystem: Environmental > Terrestrial > Soil > Wetlands > Peat | place: Sweden: Abisko, Stordalen...
CCCTACCCCAACCCCAACCCCAACCCCAACCCCAACCCCAACCCCAACCCCAACCCCTTAATTTTTAATATAAAAATATGAATATTTTCGATTTAACTAAAATACAAATTATTTTTATTAATTAAGTGATACTAAAATTATAAAAAATATGAAAGATTTAAAATTATTAAACATAAAATTTAAGTCAATATATTTTAGCAGATTTGAAATTTGAAATTGATTTATTAAAAATCAGATAAAATTATTTTATAGATCCTACATTGGTTTAATTAGCAGTATATAATAGAATTAGCCATGATAGATGTAGCAATGACCAAATTCCGTTTTTTACACAGTCGGCATGTACTGTCCAGCTATGGTCTATGACTACTATCTCCCTCCAGTCGAATAATTGATGCCACATTGAGACATATCGTTGTTAAATTAGAGATAGATATCGTTTAAAGTGATTCTTTTGTTTTATAAAGGTACTCCCTTGACAAAAAACGATTTGAGTTCATTATAGTAGTGATAAACTGCAATATTAAAGAAAGGTTACTCGCTAAGAACAATTGGCTGATTCTTTAAAGTGTCAATGAGCACTGCAAATTCATAGCTGTATTACTACTATAAAAAATTGGATATTTTGCTGTTGATAACTAGAGAATCTCTGTAATCTTAGTCTTAAATAAGGTGAATCATCTTCAAATATTTAGTTTTTGTAATTTCTTCCTTTTTTCGAGAAGCAGGGTTAAAAGCCAAATAATTTGAAAAAGCAACAATGGAGGCTTTCCTCACAACAGCCATATCAGTAAAAGTAAGAGCTTCCAAAGCGAGTACGACTCTGTGCTAATGCATAAACTGATTGATTAGATGAAAATATCCGATATTGACTTTTTTAACTTGGTACACTCTCTTATACACTTAGTTAATGAAATCAACTGCCTTTTACAAATCATTTTTTATAGAATTCTGGGGAATCAAGATTGTGTATTTTATTTATTTGTAATAAAGAAAGGTCGATCTGAAATCAACGAATCTCTGGCACCAATTTTATTGGACTGATAAAGACACATTTTGGGTACCAAAGTCTTTTTAGGAAAAGAAATTTATGACATTTGCATTGTGATAGATGTAGTTATAAATTTGTGAAACTCTGCGCATCTTTGCGAGAGCTAAGAAAACATTTGATTCGGTATAGCTGAAAATGATGATTTGTAAAGATGGGTGCAGTTTTTAAATTAGCTTACGAGACTTTTTCATGAACTGTCTATAGATCTCCTTTCTATCTGATTTATTCGTAATTTACCCTCGTTGAAATTGATTTTTCGAAGGGAACTGATTTTGAATCTATTTTCGTTATCGTCGAATTGTTTGAAATGTTCTTTCATAATGGTCTTCTCCTTCTTCAGTTCGGATAATTTATTATCGTATTTAGCGATAAGTTAGTTGGTATTGCCTAACCATTGTGCTTTTAGATCGAGAGGCTTGATTTATGCTGGATTAAAAAATTTCTGATTGGGATCATCAGGGTCGAAATCAATTTATACATCCTCATCTGAGGGTTGATGCTACTAATCTTCTGCTACCTCTTCCTATTCCTAGTGAATAAATTCATGCTATTAATTTTTTGGCAATTGTCCTTATTCTTGGCTTAGCATCAAATAATTAATTGGTTATCAATTATTTACACACTAAATAATCCATCACATTACTAGATTAAAGAATCTTTTGTTCAATTCTCAAATGAAAAAAATCAAATGATTCTTTAATTGGATTTTCACAAAGTTTTGTTAATCATACAATAGTCCTATAAAATTATGAAGGTAATCGTTTCATTAATTTGGTAGATAAGATCAACTGCAGATACAGTTCAGGTAAATTCGTAATTTACCAGCTTTTCCTGTTTCTGACCCAGGAATAGAAAATTGCAGCAGAATTTTGTTATCCACCAAGAGCTGATCCAACCACTTACAGCTAAGTTAATGAGTCTTGAATTTGCACTATAAAAAATATTTGCTGTTTGATTTTATAAACTCTACCTTCTCGGCTTAGTGTTTTAGCTTATCTTCAATATAGGTCTTCAGACTTTTCTTTTTAGTACGATCATAGTTGATGATACGAACTTATTTTGTATTAATTCCAGTGATCAGATTACTATTCGCACCGAATTCACTCAGCTTTTTGTATTGCTTCTGGATCTGCTAATTGAATTCAAGCACTTCCTCTCTCCTATCAAACCCCAGTTCAAATGTATGGACATACTTATCGATTTTAACTTTGTATTTATCTGAAATCAGCTCATTTAAAAATGCCTATAGATGTGTAATTTTACTGGCATTTATATTGGTTATTGTTAAAATAAATTATTTGGAAAATGGTTTTGGGGCTAATTATTTGAAAGATTTAGGAACCTCAGTTTTACGATCAATTTTTAAAAAATTATCGATTTTTTAGGGTGATTCTTTTTTATTTTCTTACTCTATGACAATTTACCAATCTTATTAGTCCGTTGCCTTTTACTCCTTCTTTTTTTATTATTTAGTTTATGAAATGGATTATCTCTTAATAACTCTTGGGGAAGAAGGAGACATGTCTTTACTCATCCTCGAAGGAGAAACCTCTCTCACTCCCGCAACATTTTTGTAAAGATAAAAGTCTAAGTAGTCCCCTTTTTATATAAAACTGAAACCAGCCTGAGCAAATTCTGAAAATTTGCCCTTTACATATTTATTTATCTGCTTAAAACGATCTTGACTTTCAAGTTCAATCAGCAAAACTTGATTTTATATGTCATAAGTTAGCTCACAATCGATTTCGAAGGCGTTATTAGTCTTAAAGAAAATTTAGGTAAAAGTTTTTCTTAATTCCTATTGTCGTATGCCAGAAAACCCTATCTTTGTTATGGGTTCATCCAGTTTTAGAGGGTCAGGGTTGCAAAATTTATGAAATGTGGAAGAAACTTCGTTAGGAGATGCAGCTTTTCTGGCAATTTCTTACAAAAGTGCCTATCCTCGTATTTATACGATGCCTCCCATGTTATGCCGATAGAAAGCATGGTACACTTCAAACTCTTATACTTTATTTTTGCTCTAAAGTTATATTTTTTGTGCGAAGTGATAGGTTTTCGAAGGATCCCCTTGCTCTACAATAATTTTAATGACATATTTCCCTTTAAAAACTTTGGCTGTTACGACTGGAACGTAAATTATCTTAATCTAAATTAAATAGGAATTACTTCTTGCTTCTTCACAAGATCCACAACAGGTCTTATCTTGTTAATGAATTATTGAAGAAAGGTATTAAATTCAGCTTGCTATTTACGATTGAGATTAAGACCCATGACCTGACCCTGCTTGTCTTCAACTCCAATGTATATTGTGCCGCCTTTGGAATTGAGAAAACCAGTCATTGTTTTCAGGAGAATCCACTTTTGTTTGGATTCCTTCAGAGGAAGAAAATAATTTTTAAACTAAATGAACATGCTCTAAAGAGGTACTTTTTATCCGTCTTCGAAATAGGTGCGACACCCGAGACATGTATTATTTTTCATTGGATGGTCACTTTTAAATATTCTAAAAGATTATTGAATCAATCGTATATTCAATCCCAAAAACAGTAATAAAGCATTATTTGATATATTAGAGGTGAAGTCAATTAATTTTTGTGAATCATTAAAATTGTTAAGTAAATTTGGATGTCAGCTGCATGGAGGATTATTTAATCAAATTCTTTCTATTGTCAAAGGGTTTAATAAAGTTACAGGAGCGGCAATTATGACTTTTAGAGAGATCTTCACTTTATTTACGGGTAGAATTAATATTCTTGCTATTATCTGAGATGGCAGGCTTGAAAGGATAGTACCTTTCTTTATACTGTTTCTCCATCTCTTTTTTGGTCTCTTGCTTATTTACTGCGTATTGCTAAAATCTATTGATGATGTCATTGCTCAATTGATTCTTTTCCGCCATCTTGTGATAGATTTCTTTTGTGGTTTCATTTATCAGTGGTCTATTTCTAAAATACTTGGAGTCTTCTCTAAATTGCTCCATCTTCTGGTTGTTTAATCGATTAGTTTTAGCAAAATGCTCTTTATATAACTTCTAAGTGATCATTTACGCTTTTTACTTACTTATAATTTTTTTCGGAGGTAGATTTTTCAAATATTATTAGTACTCTCTCGTTTACTTTTCCTATATCAGCTTATTTTGCTATAATCGTTTCTCTTATAACATCGTCTACCTCTATCGGATAATTTCTTATGCTCGCTCATAGATCGGCTTCCGCGGGTGTCTTTAGTTCAGAAAGAATGAATGCGGATTTTGTAATGTAAAATTTGATTGTTTTTCCATTTCTTGATATAAAATTTAAGTTTGCCGTTGAAGTAGCTTCGCTTCTTTTTGCATTGGTATATATATCGATCTAGAATTTTTATTGATCGGGGAAACACTTCTTCTGATGGGTTCGGGCGAAGATTAAGTCATAGCTTGTCGAGCAGTCGAGGGTTTAATCCTATTTGGAGATTTAGTCTTCTTAGGGCTTGAAGTGGCAATGAGGTTTTATATTTTTGTCATGGTCTTATCGCCGAGTTTTCTCATCTATTCAATAAATTTATTTCATTTCTCTATAAATTATTAGCTACTAGCATAGTGATGATACTTTTTATTTTTTTGTTATTATGTAATCAGTCAGTTTTATGTTACAACGAATAGTAAATTGAAGCTTCCAATTGGATATATTAATTCTTGTTGGATATATTTATTTATTCACTCTTACAGTGCGATGAACGGATAGACTCTTTCAGAAAAACAGAATTTGTTGAGAAAATAAATCTACGACGTAGGACTGGATACTGAAGCCTTCGGGGAGTATATGGGAACGATTAAAGATGAAGGTATTTGCTGTGTAAATTAGGATAAAACATCGATCTCGATAACTGGACGGTAAAAGAGTTGCGATAGTTGATAATAAAATTTAAATAAATCAGAGCCAAATCAATTCAATCAACCTTAGCCTCAAAGGTATTACACATAGTAAAAAAGTCAACAATATTTGACTTCGTACCAAAATAAAAAGTCAAGTATGTAAAGATACAATTATGCAGGAAGAAACTGATTTGTGGGACTATTAAATCATGGATGAGCAAGAATGCGGTAAATCGAATATCGTGTTTAAATTTAATTAAAAAAGTAAACCAGAAATTAAAGTGGAGAAGTAGTAGTACATTAATTAAGATCATAAATCAAGACAGTTGGAGGATTCATCTTCAACATCGGGTCGAGAAATGAGCTTGAAGTCACTCTTAAAACTAATTTTACAAAGAACACGATTATGAGAAAGGGGTTAGACTGTGATTGGCTTAGAAGAATGCTGATATCCAACTACCCAGGCCATTTTATCCCTCCTCTCTAAAACGAGAGAGAATTAAACCGCGAAGATAAGAAGGGCATTTACAACAGATAGATATAAATTTAAAGATTTTTAAACGGCGTTCTAAGCTATTAGGCCTTTCAAACATCTGGATATGTCAAATAATTTTTCGATCAGCGTGACTATAAAAAATTTGTTCAATTCAAGACAAACTAATAATAGTCTGACATAATTGATAAAAATATTTAGACAGTCCAGAGTCTTACTGGCAGATTTACTGTATAAATATCTGATAAGATTAATAACACTATGAAATTGGCATCAAACATTTCTGGATAAATGAATTCACTCTATGGAGATCTTAACTCTTGCTGCTTTAAAATCCTTCTGGAATTATAGAATGTGTCTAATAATATGAGAGTTCTAGAATAAATTTGTAAAAAAGTAGAGGAAAAGTATGCACAGCTGCAGACGGGTCTTCAAATTGATGATGTAACCTTGAAATAACATAGATGAAAGGTCCCACCATTATGCTTTCCCTTAATTAAGTTGTTCAGAAATTTACTTCCAATTTTAGGAAGCATATGAAAATATTTTCAGAATTTAATGACAATTTCATAAAAAATGCGAATAAAGATTGGACCTAACTTGTTACAAATGATCGAAGGAGGGCTAGCGAACTGAAAAATTACCTATATTTCAAGAATGGGCTTCTGAGGAAGAAGGAGAAGTGGGTGAGTGATCCTACAAAATGGTAAATAACTGAACAATAGCTCGTGCCCATCTTGAGAAAGGGTATCGGCAAAATGACAAAGTAGTAATGTTTCGACAAGATGTTTCCCAACGATACGTAGACTGAAAAAAGAATGAGACTCTATCTGGCGTATGTGAATCAAAATTACTTAAATTCTTACAAACTCTTCCTCCTTGAGTAATAAAAAGATCTGCTTCAAAAATTTATGATATACTCAGACCAGTATCTTTATTTGAGTAAGGAGGTCAATAACAGCTTCATGGGATTCAAGTAAATGTTTTCGCAATGATAGTGAGTATGCATGTCATAATAGATAAGTTTCAATAAACCATAATTGCATAATAATTTTATTAGACATGAGCATTTTACCAGAAATACTAAGGGATCATCCTCAGATGCAACCAATCTTTCGGAGACAACCACCTGTTTTTGGCCTCAAACTGGATAGCTCTTTTAGAAATACGCCCTCCTTTAGCAATGAAAAGGAGTCATTTGCAAAAACATCGAGGACTCGCTTAAAAGTCAATAGATACAGCCTTTAAAGAGGGACAAGTTATAGTAAAACCAATTTTAATAGCACAATCTCCTATAACCATCTTAGTGATCCCTAATTTTATGGGGCAAAAGGCAAGCAGGACCACGTTGAGAGTATGCAAACCTTGATCAACGACCTGCAAAAAGGAACAGATATTATGGGGTTAAAAGTGGGTTCCTTAAAAGGTACTAAAGATCAGTATCTAAATTAATTGAAGGAAATGGAGAGAAGAGCGAGTCAAGATATTACATCTTTTTAAAGTGAGTTTTCAAAATAAATACACAAATTAAAGCATTTCCTTTCTAATTTAAGGAGAGAAACTGGACAATAGCTAACCTTTTATAAACACGAAGCAAAGGAAATTAACGCGAGCCTCATTTAAATTTGTGAATAGATCAGTGGCATATAGTAAAAACGCAAAATATGCTCATCTGAACTGGAGCATCCTTGATGCGATCTCATATTATTTATTATCTATTATCAGATCAATAATACTCCCATCGCTAATACTATGAAATCTAACAGCAATAATGTGAGCAGATATGAACTGACAGATATTTGGGTAAATTGGTAGAATCAAACCAATTTAGACTATGTTTGTGTTTGCAACCAGGAAGGTAACTCTCATTCTAAGATAGATTTAGCTTTATAATAATAATAATAAGTTAAACCCATGCTTGAGACCAACCCAAACAAAATATAAGTTCTACTCGGGAGAGTGGGCGGAGATTCGCGGTACCAGCTTGTCCTATTTCTTATCATAGCTCTGAAATGGATTATCGCAGCCATGATCCTATTTTCTCTCAATTTTTTCTATATAACTCCCGAGTTTGTATGCTCTACAGCTGAAATGATCAATCAATAGTCCTGCTAAAGCTTTGTCTGCAGCTACGATGATGAGCAGTTCTGGAAAGACCATTTATAGCAACCTTTACCGAGGTCTATCGCTCTGGATTATGGAGTTATCATGGTATGTTCAAAGTAGTGGATTTCGTCCTTACTGCAATCATTCAGTTATATTGGCTCTCTTTTTGGGTATATCATCATGTCTCATATCGCAGATAACCGCGGCAGAAAAAATGGTTAAAGAATATCATGGCTTATTTGCATTGCTGGGCAAGTGATTATGATATTTTCAGTAAATCTTGCTATGGTGGGCATTGGCAGTTTTTTACTAGGATTTGGTGCTAATGCAGCGATAACTCTCCACTATAGCTTCTTTAAATAATTGGTTCTTGGCGACACAAGGTCTCAGATGGTGATAGGCATTCAGCTAGCTTTTTCCTTAGGCATTACCTTAATTTCTCTTCTTTCGTATTTAATCTACGAGTGGAAGTATACTCTCGGTTTCTTTATATTGATCCCGAGTATCGTGGCGCTCTTCCTTTTTAAACTGGTAGAATAAACTCCTGAATTCACATTAAAAAAAGGATATGAACACTTTTTAGAATCATTCAATCGCATTGCTTAATTCAATCACAAGGAATATCTCAAAGTGGAAGATGTATCGTAGACACTTGCAAACTATTCAGTCCCTGGTAAATAAAGTTAGGTTACGTTTTGCGATTTATTCCGCTACAACTCTCTTTTCTACATCACCCTTGTTTGTGGTGCTATTAATTTCACAAATTAATTCATCTTTGATGGCACCCTTTTGAGTTTGGATAAATTTGGACTCAATGTATACTTTAATCAAATGCTGACTGGTGTAGTTTAAATTACTGGAGCACTCTTTGGAGCATATATCGTGCCTAAAGTGATGAGGAGATTCTATATTACCGTTGCTTTTGCAGTAATAGTGACAATGAGCGTCCTAATGGGAATTTAATCTCTTATGGTCACCCATAACTCGAACGAATTGAATTATCACACCTTTATTGAAATGGGATTAATTGCTGTTCTTCGATTTTTTATTAACACTGCTTGGGGAGTGTTCTTTGTCTTTGTCGGGGAGCTGTTTCCCACCGAAGTTTCATCGCTTAGCTATGCATGGGTCAGTATTATAGGCACAGTCGGAGCTGCAATATCTCCTTACGTTCGATTGTTTACTGCGGATCTAACCATGTTCGTGATGGCTATACTTGGTGTTGTAAATATTTTCCTGGTGAGAACTCTTGACTAGACAAAGGATAGGCCGATTAGATCGAGAATTAGGGAACGTGAATAAGCTGATCGCTTAGCGTCCTCAGTGGTGACAGAAGATAACTGATTGATCCAATTTCAATTATCTATTTTTATTCCCAGCATATATTGTATTTCTTTACATAAATTTGAACCAGATTTCTTTTATCTTTTGATTTGAGGATTTTAATTTATATCCAATATATATTATATAGAATAAGTTTTGAGTTGTAGAATTGTAATATACTAAATGAGAAGGATAGGGATCAACTATTGTATTAGTCTTTATTAGAATATCAGAAAATAATCTTATTTTAAATCAAGAGATCACATTTAAAAGAACTCGATTTATTCAGGCTCAATTTGCTTCAGTCTCACCATATTGTTTGATACTTCCTCAGCCTCTTCAAAAAACAAACATTCTCTAGTAGAATCATAATCTGGGAAAAGTATATCAACAAAAAACGTACTTTCGATAGCTCTTAACTCATGAAGATTATTTTTGGTTTCCTTCATTCCATCGATATAGCTGAAGGAGTCTTTTGTGAGTTCGCGAATTTATCGCAGAAAAATCATCTTCTTAGAGGTCTGACTATAGTTTTTGATTTATACTTTGCCTTGAACAACGTAGGAAATAACTAACATGGAAGGGTGATTGTGCAATTTCATAACTTCACCAACTGGCAAATAATAAAGCGTGATTCTGATCTTTTCCATTTCAAATATATTCCTAATTCCAATTCCCTTGGTATGTTCCAGCGCTGACTCTACTTTTAATTCCTAAAATGGGATCAATTTCAGATTTTGAATGATTTCGCGAGATTCAGCTTGTTTTTACAGGGTTTCCTTGAAAGAATAAGTATTTAACATAAAAATGGTGTTCTGGATGACTTTATTAAATGTGTTGGCTTTCATTGCCCTATGAATATATTTTAAAAATCAAAAATTATTGGTGTTATAAGTCTGACTCAACAATAAATTTAAGACAAACTGTAAATATAAATAAAAAGGGCCCATTCTTAAGACTAAAGACCTTAAGAATTGCAATTTGAGAAAGAATTAAAAGAGAAGGACTTTATGAGATTCAAATTTCATGTAATATATAATTTATAAATCAATATAAAAGAATTTAAATGACTTAAAATTGATGAGATTTATTGATGAAACTTCTCTATTTTTAAAAATATCACTCTCCAATCCTTTAAAATTTTCTTATGCCTCGCTATAATTATAGAAACATAATGCTTGAGGAAAATACGAAATATTAATTTGCAAAAAATTCCCATATTGATAAAATCGAGTACGATTGGTTATACTGAATCATGTTGTAAAAGAGGAGTAGAGTTGGAATTGTTTAAATATTCCGAAAAGGAATTTTTAAATATCTATTCATAATATTGAAAATATAATAACAAGATATTGTAGACCAAAATTAAAGATGATTCATCATTTGAGATTTTATGAAGACAGAAAGAATTTGATAGTTTATCCCGAAAATGAACGAAATCATATAGGCACTCAATAGTTATTCGTAATATAGAGCATCAATAACCTTGTTAACTCGTCGCTATTTCAATAAGAGAATATCCAAGCGACTAGGCAATCATTTTTTGAGCAATTGTATGATCAGCAGGTCCGTAAGACTGACTGTACCCGTAAATAAAACATTTTGTCCCTCGATAATTGTGCTAAATTCTTCCCCCTCCCAAACATTCGAATGTAAAATACTCCCCTCCTCTGTTTAATTCATATTTTCTCATTCCACAAAAATTTTTCTTGGCTAAAGAGAACCCATGAGTGATGAGTTCATCAATAAAAGCTTCAAAATTAAGAGCATGATATGCATGCTTTGTATCTCCTCTGATGAAATAAGTAACAGGCTCGAAAATATTACACATATTTTTTGCTTAAATGAGGATGTATTTGAAAATGCCCTCTGGTGAAATCGCGACTGGAGGAATGTCTTCTAAACATTGTTACTAGTTGTTCTGCATTAAAATAAAAATTGCATTAATGAGGAATAATGCCAACGAATATTCATCTAATACTTCAAAGGAAATCGATAGGAGAATGAACTATGAATCAGTTTTTTGATAGAATAAAAAGAATACAAAATAAAAACTGAAATTTAATGCCCTTATAAATTAAATCTTTGATAATTACAAAGAAAAATATACTTAATGAAATAAATTAATGACTATTAACGGGGATATAGGGAATAAAAATAAAATAGAAAATGAAGGGAATTAGGATTGTTAGAAGCGAATCATAGGGCTAATTTATACGAGGGATAACACTTTGTTTTGAGTCAGTTACTCCTAAGTAAGAAGATATTTACACTAAATATATGTTGTTTCTACCCCTTACTTTCTTAATTGTTACACTAAATCGATGCCATTTGTACCCCTGATTTTCTCAATAGTTACACTAAATTTATTTTATTTATATGTCTGATTTTTTTAATATTTACTCTATATTTATAATATGTATACAGCTGAATTTCTCAATAGTTACGCTAAATCAATTCTATTTATACGGCTAATTTTCTCAATAGTTACACTAAATTAATGAATTTCTACGACTGACTTTCTCAATAATTACACTAAATCAATGGTGTTTATACATCTGTCTTTCTTAACAATTACCCTAAATCAATGATATTTATACCTCTAATTTTTATTAATAGTTACTCTAAATTTATGTATTTATACGACTGATTTTATCAAAAGTAACACTACATTAGATTATATTAATACGGCTGACTTTCTTAAGAAATACCCTAAACCTATATTATTTTATACAGCTGATTTTTTTTTAATGGTTACTCTGAATAGAATATTATTTATACGCCTAACTTTCTCAATCTTTACCCTACATTAGTGCTATTTATACCGCTTGCTTTCTTAATGCGTACACTAAATCGAATCTATTAATACGACTGATTTTCTCAATGAATACACTAAATCGAATCTGCCAATACGACTGACTTTCTCAATAGTTACACTAAGTAAACTATATTTAAACATCTATTTTTTTAAAAAAATAACCCTTAATAATGTCTTTTATACATCTAAATGATTAAAGATTCACGCTTTTTTAATAAAAGTGGTGCCCTTTATTGATTCTAAATCTCAGTAAAGAATGATGTGCATCTAATTTGTTCGCGACTAACGTTATTCTAATTCAAAATATGCCTAAATAAAGAGTTTTTAACCAACACTCAATAATAATGAAATTACTTTAACAGCTTCATAAGAATTAGTTTACTCTAATTAAAATCTAAATAAAAAATAAAATACCAATTTTCTAATTAGAATGAACCATACAACCATTTTGAGAGACTGGCCGAGCCCCAAAAGGCAAACAAAAGCAACAAGAAGAATGTTGATGTTCATTTTGGTTTAAGTTCGAAGAAGAATGAACTACCATAAATTATCTATTTATTAGTAGTATTACCTGAACAATAATAAAATGGGTTGATTATTTAAATAATTTAAATTAGATTTTCATAATTATTTACATGAAATAAAATTCCCTAATATTTATCATCTTTCTCTTAATACATTTACCGAGTCCAATTTTTTGGGAATAGAATTGTGGAAGTCATGCCGACATGTGTTCTTACCTAAATCTTAATAATCCTCGGTTCTGTTCATGAACATCAATTATTTTAAAAGAAAAAAACATATAGATTGAGTTTATCTATCTCCAATCTTCCATATTTTGAAGAATGCAGTCATTAAATCTAAAAATTTGGTATATTATTTGTTTATTAACCAACTGTAAATATAAACTTTTTCATATCCTTAGGTCAAATTTTAATTTTCAATGCCCTTTAAATACTTTGCCTTTGAAATATATTTTCTCAATTAATATTTTTTTAACTCGTTGCTTAGAATCATTCTTTCTTACTTTTTAAAATATTCAAAAGATTTAAAAGTTTGAAAAAATGGAACGAGGAGGAAATTTGGTTTAATAAATCAAAAGAAATAGTCAAAATTGACTTACCAAATCCAAATAATATTTTTTAAAAATTAATGTTCTCTATACTTTGATTTTATTTATCATTTAATGGCTTGTATAAATTAAGAATAAAATCGAACAAAAATTAATTTTGTTTGATGAAATAAAGCTCAAAGATGTTACACATGTTCTTTATCTAAATGAGAATGTGCTTACAGGGGAAATCGTAACTGGAGGAATACCTTCTAAACATTGTTACAAGCTGTTCTACATTAAAATAAAAATTGTATTAATGAGGAATAATGCCATCAGAATCACTCAGTCTTTAAAGGAGATTCATTGGAGACTTGTTTGGCTTCAGATTAGCTTGACGGGATGATTTATGAATCAGTTTTCAATATTTTAAAGAGATCTGATAAAGTCTGATCTGATTTAGTTTCGTTGACATGAAAAAATTTGGTAACAACAGTATCTCTAAAAATGTCTCCCAGTACTTCCCGATTTAAATATTTTTTAATTCCCCTTTTAATTTTCCTCCTATCGAGCAGCAGGTCAGCTTGGCATTTTTGTTTAGTCAATACATTCCTGAGGCAAAGGAAGAGAATCAAAAAAACATGTTCTATCACAAATAAGATGGAAACAAATTATAATTCATATTCCTATTTGGGAGGCGCAAAGGAATGAACAAGGGGAAAGTTTTAGTGACATTGAGTTTAATAAGGCGAGTATTGTTCGATGATTTATTAAGGCCCTGTTGGCATAGTTGCATCTATAACTGCGTTAAATGCTACCTGCATGACTTCGTTGATTTCAATTTATCCATAGAGTAAATCTTTTCCTGATTCGTAAAGTTTGGGGAAAATTGTGGTGATTTGCCGCGAGCTGAATGCAAATAAAAGAATATTCTAATTAAGGAAAGAGCTACCGTTATGATGCTAGTGTAGCAGATAAAGACCATAATGTTCTTCCAATATCCCATGCCCACGTACTTAGTGGGCAACTTCCTTTTAAAGATATGCACAATTTTGTATTTGTCTTGAAGCGATTCAATACTATGAGCAAATAGGATAAGTAGGGGAGCCAATGGGAAGCACTAAATATAACTATATATACTGAACTGATCATAACAAGATACCCAAAGTTAGTTATGATCTCGAGGTAATCATCAAACGGCTCATATTCCTCCTTATTCACTTCAAGAATTGCCTCAGTCGCTAAATTATTCTCCTACCTCTCCAATAAGACACTAGCCTTAACATTATACTTTCTAAATTTGCTTTTGAGTTTTGGAATTAGCAATTCAGCCACAATTCTGCGGATAATGTCAATGAAAAATAAGCTGAGCAACTGTTCTCGAAGGCCAATGATGTCCATGCGAACAAAGGCTATGTAGAACAAATCGGCAAAGGTTATAATGTACTCATAGATAAAATACTTCACGATAATGCTGCTTTCGTATGATTTAGGCTGAAAATGCTGCTCGTATTTGGTAAATCTTTTAGCCAAGGGACGATAAATTGTTTCATCAAAGATGTTGATTACGAGTACGTGGATTAAGTTTGGCAGTTGTCCCCATCCTGTGTTCGCATCGAAGATTCCTCCCGGTTGTGCCCATCCAGAAATGGTCTACGAGTACAGAAATTTGTGTTTATCGTCAATGAATCCTCGAGCATTTAGCGATAGGACCATAAATATGAGAGTGCCCACGAGAACAGTCATACAAATAGTCACTGAAACGCAATATCTCCATGCTTTTTGAAAAAAGGGAACATAGAGTTAGCGCTGCCCTGATATCATTGATTCTCTTGCCTTGCATCCACTCCTATCCACAATATTCTGATGTTCCGTCCATTGATCATTGTAGCCAGTCTGCTAACAAGCAGCAGTCCATTTTTCACTTTGTTCCCATTTTGTTATATAGACCACACTCCATATCATAATTGCGAGAGCATACAAAAAATCTCCAGGGCTGTCATCGGCAGTATAATTGAAGAATATATTAAAGATTATAGTCAGCAATCCGATTACAGCAGGGAAGACAAGCCACTTTTGAAGAAAGCTGACAAAATCGAAATACGTTTGCGAATTGGCTCCAACATATTAGCGAAGACTTCCGAATATAATGCTGCCATATTTTGAATCCTTATGTATCGCCACAAGTTCCTTGAAGCCTGCGTGTCTCATAATATCTGTCAGAGGATAAATCTTTTACTCTTGGTGTCTTGAAGCTCCCTTTTGTTTCACTGAAAAATTAACAAAGAAGTTATACTTGGTCCTCAGTTCTTCTTAAGAGGTGAAAAGTTTTTAGTTCTATACTATGTACCTGTCCCTTTTCGAATGATTAAAAACAGAGTACATTTCCTGTTCATAAATGTGTTAATTTCCAGGAAGCATCCGAGCCCTAATCCATTTGAGGTAATCACACATAGCAATGTTCTTCTCTTATTCGGCCAAGTATATTTACTTGTTGAGGGATTTTAAATCAAATTGGTAAGATTTTTTGCTTTTCTTTTTCAAAATTTTTAAGTCGGTTGCTTGACGATAAACTTCAGACTGATCAATTTTAATAAGCACAAGTACTTCCTCCTATTTGTTATGGTCAATTAGCTTAAATGTATTTCCTGACGCCTAAATCAAGTATCTCGAAAAGTAGGCTTAGATTTCTTCACGATAGCGTTGTTAAAAGACCATGATAAAGTCCCAGTCTTAGATAACCCTTTTGGGCTTACCTGGAAACTTACTTTATACTAAGGACTTGTAACTACCCCACAATTTGCTTAGAGTAAAATTCATACGTATATCTAAATATATTAAAAAAATAATCTGCAATATTATGCCCATATTAGGATTTTATCAAAACAGTTTCGTAAATTGGAATTATATTCTTGATTTACTCGGCAATTAACAATCGAAATTGAATATTTTACTAAAATAACTGATACGATGGAAGGCATCTCGATTTTTTTAAAGACATTTTTGTCATTGGAATTTGATTTGAAATTATACTTTTGAATTTTTTGAAGCAAAAGACTCATAAAGGCATGTTTTAATAATTTAATTGTCTTTCTCTTCCAACAAGGGACTGCCCTAAAAAAATAATAAAAAATCCTCAGTCATATGGAGTAAATAACTTGAGTCCTATCAGCCATATTTCCAACTGTTTTAGTAAAAATAGATTTTTTTAAATAACGCTACTTTATCGGAAATGTATAGTTTAGTTAACACTTAAAAACACGTTTAATTTGGTCAATTTGTAACGACAAGTATATTAATTCTACAAAACCACAAAGTAATGAATAGCTGGAACAAATAACACAGACAGTCGGCCTGGATAGATGCTGTCAAGGTATAAGCAGCAGCCCCCGCAGTTAGAAAGCAAAGTTAAGCTCCAAAAACGGTTTTAGATTATTTAAGAGATGAATCAGATAAAGAAAATGACTAAGGAGATCTCCTAAGAAATACCTTTGCAGGATTAAAATGGAAGTGATTATTCTAATCATTTTTCTTATATTTACTTTTAACTTTGGATTTATATATTTTGGGCGGATGGACAATCTATAATGAACTTGGCTGACAATAAATCAATGCTGACGATTTAATGAAAGATTCAGTTCTTTTCTTAGGATTTTAAGTTGTTTGGCAAGATAGACTCACAATAACGAATAAACTATAGAAGAAAACACATAAATGAGAATGATGATGGACATCCTTTGTGTTTCCCTCTAATTTAAAGGAGAAAGTTTGTCTATTTAAGTCTAAATTGCTCATAAAGTTATCTCTTTCCTGATCAGCATAATCTCCATATTTGGCATAGTATTTTAAAGTATGGGCAAAGAGTACAAAATATATTTTGGTAGGTTAAATGTTAATCAATTTATAAATTAACTCTGATTGGGATCAACTTGCAATTAAATAAAATAACTGATAAGGAATTTAAAGAAACTAAATAAATATTGACTTGTCTTTATATTTATTACTAAATATATTGGAACATATTAATTGATTACTAAATATTTTGAGATAGAGTAAATATATGGCCCTATGGGTTGATCAAATTGGAGATGGCTTAACCTTGAAATGGCAAATTAGAATGATCTCGATAATCGAATACAGGAGAAGAGTGATTTATTTTTGAATTAATAGTCAGTTGAAACGGATAAATATTTCTTTAATTCAAAAGAAATAGCTAGACAGATCAATAACTACATTGATTTCAGTTTACATACCTGTTTAATGGTATTATTAGTTATTTCATATTGCCAATCAGTTGAACCTATAGCTCAAAATAATATCAATACACTATATATTTTATTGCGAACAGTTTAGTCTCTATCAATAATATTCCTACAATAGTACTAATCTTAAATCTTCTTTCATTTTCTAGCAAATCATTATTTTTGTTGACAAATTATCCCTCGTAAAAATTCATTTTATATAATTTTGCTTTCATATATTTTCGAATTTAGAAGATTAGAACATGGGTCAACAATGTTGCAGCGCCTCTTAAAACTCGCCATAAATTACAATCGATAACAACGATATAAATTAATAACAGGGGCATCATGACTCCAAATAGCCAGATAAGAATCTTCCTCTTAAACCAATTCAAGAAAACCGTCTTGAAGATAAAAATGATAGTATAAACTCAAAACAAATTTCTATGCGAACATCTCCTAATACGAATACAAATAAATAGGCAAATAGGCATTCCACAAATTAATAAACGTTGAAAGAGAAATGTACTGAGATAAGTCACAATTTATCAAATTAAATCGACATATTTTTATAAAATTTAGCTTCTGAGGTTGCAAGATCTTTTTGAAAGTAAATAACCAAGGGTTGATTTATTTTTCTAATTATAAAGATAAAATGGTTTATTAACTATTGCTAATTATTAAAATTAAGGATTATTTATAGCTGAATTTTGTATATTCGATTAATAATTAATTCTTGTCCGATATGAGTAAGGAATATATCTCGTTTAAAGGCTATAAATATGGCGAAACAATTAATTTGGTCAATTCAGCTCATTTTGATGAAAAATATTGAAAAATCCTGTTATAAAATACACGAATGCTGAGATTTGATTCTTTACTAATTTAACTCTTCACTAAAGAAAGGAAAAGAATATTTTTTAAATCAAACTAGCCCAGTCAATGAAAATTAAACATATCAAAGGAGATAAAAATCAAATATAAAATGAAGGGATTAGGATTGTTAGAAGCGAATCATAAGGCTAGGTAATATGAAAGACAACACTTTATCTTGATTCAATTACTCCTAATTTGGTGGATATTTACACTAGATATATGCTAGATATACCCCTATATTTTTCAATTTTTACACTAAATTAATAATATTTATACGCCTGACTTTTTCGATAGTTACCCTACATGAATAAATTTATACCCCTGACTTTCCTAATAGTTACCCTTGATTAATTCTATTTATACGGCTATCTTTCTCAATAGTTACTCTAAACTAATTAATTCTATACAGCTAATTTTTTTTAATAATTACTCTGAATTAATAATGTTTTGTACGTCTAAATTTATCAATAGTTACCCTAAATCATTGCTACTTATACGGCTGATTTTTTGAATAATTACGCTAAATCAATGCTATTTATACGTCTAACTTTCTTCATGTTTACCATAAATTCATGATAAATATACAGCTGATTTTTTCAATGATTACGCTAAATCAATGTTATTTATACTGCTGATTTTCTCAATAGTTACACTAAATCAATACCATTTGTACACCTATTTTTTTCTCATCATTACCCTGTATGAATAATATTTATACTTCTGATTTTATTAAAGTTTACGCTAAATACATTATATTTAACAGCTAATTTTTTTAATGATGACCCTAAAATAATTCAATTTATACTCCTGATTTCCTTAAAGATTACTCTAAATCATTGCTATTTATGCGACTGATTTTCTCAAAAGTTACACTAAATCAATGCCATTGATACAGCTAATTTTTTTCAATGTTTACCCTACATCAATAATAATGGATACGCCTAGTTTTCTCAACATATACTCTAACTTAATGCTAATTATACGTCTGATTTTATGCAAAAAATACACTAAATTAATTATATTTTATACATCTATTTTTCTAAAAAAACACTCTAAATAATGACTCTGATACGTCTAAGTGACTAAAGATTAACGCTTTATTAATAAAAAATTTGCCTTATCTTTGCTCTAAATCTAAGTAAAGTGATGGTGTACATCTAACTTATTTAAATCTAACTATGATCTGAGTCAAAATAGATCTAAATAAAACAATTGCTGCTTAACACTCAATAGTAGCTTAAGTACTTTAACGGCTATATAAAAATTAAGTTACCCTGATTGAATTCTGCATTAAAAAATAAAAACCAATTTTCTGGTTCAGATTGTTTATACAACAGTTTTGAGAGACTGCCCGAATCCCAAAAGGTAAACTAAAGCAGCAAGAAGAATGTTAAGGTTCATTAGCTTGAGTTCAAAGAAGGATGAGCTCCTATAAATGACGGGGTTATTAGTAGGATTGTGAGAATAATGATAAATGGGTTGGTGATTTAAATTAGAGTGTATAATTAATTTATGAGAGGGAATTCTCTCATATTTACCATCTTTTTTTTAATATATTTGTCTAGCTTGATTTTTTTAAAATAGACTGGTGGGAGTAGTGCCAACATTATTCTTGAGCTACGATTAAATATTTAAAATTCTCGCGTACATGCTCATGGACATCAATAATTTTTAAAAATAAATTGAGTTTATCTTTCGATAATTTTGTTTCAAATGCCTTTAAAGGCTTTATTTTGAAATATAGTTTTGCAATTAACATAATTTTCAACCTTATTGTCCAAGAATCATTTCGTGTTTTTTAAATTAAAGTGAAAAAAATTAAAAGCTCAATAAAATCATTGTTTGGAAAAACAATAAATTTTAATTAGATAAATCAAGATAACACTCATAATTGACTTAAACCGAGGTTAATAATAATATAAAACTTGTTTAAAATTGATATTATCTATGTTATGATTTTCTTATGATTATTATCTGATAATATATAAACTATCATTAAATTAAACAAAGAATTTAAAATATTATTTAACAATTTTAGGAAAAAATTGATTTTAAGGGTCATATGCAGCATTCAAAGTCTAGAAAAATACTATGTAATTGTTGTTTATTCAGCAACCGTAATATTAATAACTTTTCAAAAATTCTTTTGATAAATGTACAGGTCACTGCCTTTTAAAAGCAATTTTTTTAAAAATATAACTAGTTCTATTATTTATTGTCCAAAATTATTCTTTCATGTTTGTAATAAAAATGAAAAACATTTACAAGTTCAATAAAATAAACATTTTGGAAGGACAAGCAAATGTGTGTTTAATAAATAAAAATAACAGTGATAACTGAGTTGAATTAAAATCAATAACATACTTGCATAAAATTGATATCTTATATGATATGATCATTCTTTGATTATATTTGATAATATATTATAAATTAAACTAATATTAAAATCAAACAAAATTTAAAAATAATTGTTAAAAATGTTTAGGAAATATCTTTAATAATAAGTTATAACCTCATGATAGACATGCAACATTCTTCCTTGCCTCTTCAATGGATTGTGAATATGTTAAATATTTTATTAATATAATTCTATTGTTTATGGGCTATTCTTTCCTTTAATTTATACTTTAATTTTTGTTCCTCCTTAATAAAGAAAGCATTTGCTTTGAATTTTATTAATCATCAATCATAACTGGAATAATTTACTCCAATTTATCCCTTATTAACTATTGGTACTTAACATTTTTCCTATTGTGTGAATTAATATGATAATTAGCATCCTTATATCTTAATTTTACTGTTGTTGTTGCATTCTTTCATATGCATTCTCTCCCTTGATCAAGCTCATCATCATTTATGAAATATATTTTATCTTTATTGTTTACTCTCTCTTCTTTAGCTCAACTCTTTGATCTTTTGATGGAGTTCTGCTCCATAGGATTCCTTTTTTGTCATTTCCATAGCTTATAATTTTGAAAAAATGATCTTCTGAGCTATAGAATCGACTCATAAACACTAAATTTATTTATCTGATTATCCTAACTTTGCCAAAAATAAACAGCTCCTTTAGTTAATCACCAATATAGTTGTGCATAAGTTGTATTTGAGCTGATCAATTCTTTATGAGTTAAATCGTAATAATCATATTTATTCTGGCATTAATTATTCATTATATTATGTGGTTAAATAGTTTAGGCTACCGTAAAAATTAGCTCCTTTACTACATATAGATTAATTACCAACCACCTATAATTGGTCGAAATTTTAGAAAGGTTCTCGAATAAGCGGTTAAAACGGCTGAAAATGAAATCTTGTAATATCTATTTAGAATTTTCTAAAAAAATTTACCAAGTTAAAGGCAAGGAGCAACTTATTGTTTTATTAACCTTGTTTAATCCTTAAGAACTGAAGCTAATTTTGGAAAAAATTACTATTAGTACTTTGACTTAATACAAACATGATGCAATAGCGTTTAAAAATTTTGATTGATTGAAAAATAGAAAAATAATGGAAAATAATGGTTTAATATCAAGCTATATGGCAACAAATGGAGATTCGGTAATGCATTATTGAGCTGTTGATATAAAAAGTAGTTAAATTTAAGGTAATCGCAGCTCTAGTGAAATCACTGGTATAGTTTATTTCCTCTATGAATGCCTTCCCTTCAAATAGCACAGTCATTCTCATGACAGTTTGAATAGTAGAAAGATTATTTTAATCCTATGCAAATATATGTAATACAGAACCCACATTACGGGAGTGGTAGTGTGTTTACACCCTAGACCTCAAAAATGTTATTGCAATAATACTAATTTTGTCCTTAAAATTTTGAGTGTGATAAATCATTCATTATTATTAATTCTTATATTCTTATTGCAATAATTACAATTCATTTGATAAGAGAAGAATGATGAAAATATTTTATCAGAAAACCAACATTTAAAAATTAGTTCACATAAATTGATACTTTCATGAGGATAAAGTAAAAGTATACTTATTAAACAAATTAAAGATAGCAAAGAAAAGTTAAAGAAATAAGAAATAAAAATCAAAAATTGAAATGATGAGATTAGGATTGTCAGAAGGGATCATAAGGCTAAATAATATTAAAGGAAACCCTTTGTTTTAACTTCGTTACTCCTAAATTAGTCAATATATACACTAAATTGTTAAGATTTTACAGCTAATTTTTGCAATTTATACCCTGTATAAATGATATCTATACACCTGACTTTCTCAATAGTTACTCTTGATGAATACTATTCATACTGCTGAGTTTCTGAATAGTTACGCTAAATCAATGCTATTTATACTGCTAACTTTTTCTATGATTACCCTGTATCAATTTTGATTGTACAGCTGACTTTCTCAATAGTTACTCTAAGTCAATGTTATTCATACGGCTGACTTTCTAAATAGTTACTCTTGATGAATGCTATTCATACTGCTGAGTTTCTAAATAGTTACGCTAAATCAATGTTATCTATACGACTGACTTTATCTATGATTACCCTGCATTAATGATGTTTATACTTCTGATTTTCTCAATAGTTACCCTTAGTCAATTCTATTTATACGGTCTTGATGAATGCTATTCGTACTGCTGATTTTCTCAATAGTTACGCTAAATCAATGTTATATATACGACTGATTTTCTCTATGATGACCCTGCATTAGTGATGTTTATACTTCTGATTTTCTCAATAGTTACCCTTAGTCAATTCTATTTATACGGTCTTATTAAATGCTATTCATACGGCTGACTTTCTCAATAGTTACTCTTGATGAATGCTATTCATACTGCTGAGTTTCTGAATAGTTACGCTAAATCAATGCTATTCATACTGCTGACTTTTTCTATAATTACCCTGTATCAATTTTGATTGTACGGCTTATTTTCTCTATGATTACCCTGTATCAATTATGATTGTACGGCTGACTTTCTCTATCATTACCCTGTATTAATCATGATTGTACGCCTGATTTTTTCAATAGTTACTCTAAAATAATTTTATTTATACGACTGATTTTCATACTAATTACTCTTTATCAATATTATTTATACGTCTAAATTGTTTAATCGTTACCCTAAATTGATTCTATTTATACGGCTAACTTTCTCAATGAGTACTCTACATCAATTATATTAATACGGCTAATTTTATCAATAGTTACCATGCATCAATCATATTTATACCTCTAACTTTATCAATAGTCACCCTGCATCAGAGATGATTGTACTTCTAACTTTTTCAATAGTTACTCTTGATTAATGCTATTTATACGGCTGAGTTTCTCAATAGTTACTCTAAATCAATTCTATTTATACGGCTGATTTTCTCTATGATGACCCTGCATTAATGATGTTTATACTTCTGATTTTCTCAATAGTAACCCTATGGTAATTCTATTTATACAGCTGACTTTTTCAATAGTTACCCT
>Ga0302186_10001084_pt1 | contig 23238 bp, 13 predicted proteins | sample II_Bog_E1_2_FD_198782 | JGI IMG/M metagenome (GOLD analysis project Ga0302186, IMG submission 198782) | Peat permafrost microbial communities from Stordalen Mire near Abisko, Sweden - II_Bog_E1_1 | ecosystem: Environmental > Terrestrial > Soil > Wetlands > Peat | place: Sweden: Abisko...
AAGTTATACATTGCTGGTAACATACTATAGAAATTATTATCTCTAAAAACATTTGTATCAATGATCATACCACCAGTTGCACCATAACTTAATTTTTCATAATTTTTAAAACCCATATTTATACCTTGATCATAATTTTTTTTATTGAATATTCTACCATACCAACAATATGCATTACCAATCATATTTTTGCAGTCCCTAATATTTAAATTTATTAATTGATTTATTACTGTGTGACCCAATATCTGATCATCATCAACAAACATGACTTTATCAAAATGATATTTTTTCAATAAATATGATGTCATGTAAAATTTACCAATTCCACCAATATTTTCATTTGATGTGTATATCCATACATCGAATTCTGGTTTTGCATCAATTATATTTTTTATTAATATTTCTTCTTCATTTTTATTATTGTTCCAAATGAACAAATTAAACAATTTAGTAGTTTGTGCATTTAAATTTAATATGATTTTTCCAATATTACCTACTTTGAAACATGACATAACGATTTTTAATTTTTGATCAAACTGCGAATTTGCATTTTTTGTTAGATTTTGTAAAATAACATTATTTATCATTGTTTGATGACCAATAATTTCCATGTCAATAAAATCATCAAAATCAGTTGAATATAATTTATTTTGTTGTGGTGTATTCAAAAATATTTTAATATTATCAAATATGCTCTTATTCAATAATTTTCTGGTTATATCACTATGTTTAATGACAATTGCATTTAAATTTAATTTATTGGTGAAAGTATGTTCCAAATCAATATTTAATATATTATTTTTTCTATTTCTAGCATAAGCTCCTTTTCCAACTATTAATGCATCTGTATATGAAAAGGGTAATAATATATTATCAATGTAATCTTGTGAATACACACAAGAAGCATTCATTATAAAATAATAATCTACTTCTTTGATTAAATGAATATTATCATAAGTAATAATATTATTTGTACTATTCATTTTATTTATTTCATTGGGTGTTATATTTTTAATAACAAATACAGTTTCATGTGTTTTTGAAAAGTAACTTTGTTTTGTGATTCCCATTTTTGTTTCAGAAAATATGAGACATAATATGGATTTGGTTTTGAATACCCTTTTATTTATACATATACCATCTATAATTTTATCTATTAAGTGTCCATAAGTATAATTTTTCATTGTGATTTTGTGAAGTGTATTTCCAACAGTTCTTCTAGTCATATCATCTTGTAAATATTTGTTTATTGTGTCTTTATCTTGATAATTTAATATATTACTTCCAAAAATATTTTTATATTGCTGGTTTGACATCACTGGTATACTCATTGAACACATTTCAATCAAACTTTTAAATGAATTGGTTACCACGATCTTGTATTTTTTCACCACTTCTAATAATTGTGTATATTCTAAATTTCCCTTGATGTTATTTTTATATTTTTCTGGGAATTCGTATCTATGTTTAAATTCATCAAATGATTTAACTTGTAATGCTAATTTATTGTTTAGCAATTGTTCATCATATATATCAATACAATTAATATGATTGTCAATAATATCATTTATTTCATTACATTCATCCGAAAGAGTATCATAATGAGTGGAAAAAATAATATCATAAATACTTTGTTTATTTATTGGATTATGAATTATTGGTTGGCAACAAAATGGAAATGATAAAACATATCTACATCCAGCTTTTTTATAATTGATTACACTATTTTCATCAACTGTCACAATTAAATTATTTGAGAACAATTTTGCAAAATTGATAAATTTATCAAAATTCACTGGATCTTCTCTATTGTAAAATACCATTGGAATCTTTGAAGTAATTATGTAATCCATCATTTTTGATAATTCCACCATTTTGATATCTTTCATGTTTCTGGAATCATAATTGGATATAATATTTTCCCATTCACCATTATATCCTACCCATGCAGATTCCATCAATACAAAATCAATATTGGATTTTAAAATATTCTCCCAATTATTCAACGAAAGTTGAAATAAATTTAGTTCATATGAAAAACACTCAAAAGAAAATGAATCTAATATGCATGCCACATTATATAACTTTTTGTATGTATTTTTATAAATAGTATATTGAGACGAACGAGAAGCATGTAATACCTTATCATCACCAAAATCATTATATAATTCTATCATAACATTACCAAAAGTAAATTTTTCCACATCATTACTTTTTATAATAATATATTTAATATGAGATAATGCATTAATATGTGTATCAATGAAATTAATATTAGTATGTAAATTTGGATTTAATGTTGAATGATCAATTAAATGTATGATATTATCATGCATTCCATAAAGATTTACACTTGAGCAAGATGATTTGAAATTTTCTATTGTTATTTTGTATACATTATTATCTTTGAATGAATATTTTATTATTGCAATTATTCCAGTAAAGTATTTATTTGGTAATTCAATAATATTTGATAAATTATCATTTATAATTTCATCATCAATATCATGATTTTTAATTTCATTTCTCAAAAAGTTCAATGAGATTTCCAATGATATATCATTATTTTTTATGAAATTGTCATCAATAATTAGATCAGTATGGTGTATTTGTGAATTATCTTTATTTGACACATTATAGTATTTTTTCAGAACGATTGTTGAAATATCATTTATATAATCTTCACATTCAGAGCCAATAATATTATTTGTGTCAAAATCACAATCGATTACTAATCTTGGGATGTTATTTAATTGACAAAATAGACTAAACCATATATCTGGTATATTTGGATACTTAAAATCATTGATTGATAGTCCTTGCAATATGTTAGAATGATAACATAAAAAATTGGTATTTACAACATCAACATATTTTTCTTCATTGAAATAAATTTGCTTATCTTGTTCATAATCTCTTAATATGTCAATATCTATTACTGAACCATATATACTTGTGGGATATTTGTTATCATTTTCTTTTTGTTTTTCTAAATGCAATTTAAAATATTCTGGTTTGTAAATAATTTTATCACCACAAATAAAATGATAACAATTATTTATTTTGTCTGTCCAAAAAAATTTATTTGATTCATCATATTTTATTTTATAGTCTTGTGCTTTTACAACATATATTTTTTTATCAATCAAAAAATACGGTACTTCATCATAATTATATAAAAATATATTCAACCTATTAACATTTGGTAATATTGACATAACAGTTTGTTCCAAATAATCAATATTTGATATGTCACTACATAAATTTGCAACAATGATATCATTCAATATATTTAAATTTTCAGATATTTTAACATAATATTTGGAATTATAATATGTATTATTTTCATTTTGATAATCAATACATATATCATCAAATTTATTAGTTGGGAATATATATTTTAATATTTTCAGATATTTATTGTTGCATACGAAACATTCATTTGCTAATTGCACAATTGTTTTATTAAAATCATTTACATTATAATATGATATTGCCAATTCAATAAATAAAGAATTTATTAGTATATTATCATTCATATAAATAGTGTAATCAAAAGTCATATTTTTAATATCATTATCAATGTAATTTCTATATTGGTCATTGCTTATACATTTGTAATTGATATTAAATGTATATATTTTGTGTCTCATATCAAAATCATCAAGTGAACAAGTATTATATATTCTGATGTAAATATTAATATTGTTTGTATATTGTTGATTGTTTAGCATATCAAGCAAATTATGTATTCTATCATTGTTGTTATGGATAGATATGATTATGAGAACATTTAATAAAGTATTATTGTTGATTTTGGCAATACATGATAAATCATATTGGTATAAATATTGTTTCATATTTTTGTAATAATTTATTCGTTGAGTTATATTTTCTTTTATTATGGGTAGTCCCATTATTGATGCATTTGTGATGATAGGTAAATTATTATTTGTTAAATCAATAACACAGAAACATGATGTTAAATTTGCATTGACATTAAATAAATTTATTGGTGAGTTGATATTTTGTGATATTATATTATGATTTTTAATTTCATTGCAAGAAGTTATGTTTGTGATAATGTGTTTTATGTTTTTTTCATTTTCATAAAATACAAATATATTATCACCCAAATTATCAAATGGTTGAATATTCATAATATAATACAATAAACAAATTCTTAATTGTTTTCAAGTATTTTTAAAGATATTTTAATAAAAGTGTTAGTTATGTATTCAAGTTCTGAATCTTCTAGTTCTGAATAACATGGTAAATTGATAATAGTGTTTGATACATTTATCGTTACTGGAAAATCTTGTTCTTGATATCCAAGATTTTGAAAACATCTTTGTATGTGTAATGATTTTGGATAAAAAATTGCAACATTGATCTTATGTTTTTTTAATTCATCAAATACATAATCTCTTTCTTTTATATTTCTCATCAAAATTGAATATTGAGCCCATACATGAGTGCAATTGTCTCTAATTTTTGGTAATTGTATTAAATTCATATCTTCCAAGTTTTTCAATTTATCGTTATAGTAGTTTGCTACATAATTTCTTTTTAACAAATTATCATCGAGATATTTCATTTTTACTAACAATACAGATGCTTGTAAAGTGTCTAATCTTGAATTCATGCCAATATAATCATGTTTGAATCTTTCCATACATCCATGATTTTTTATTGATCTTATTTTAAGTGCAAGTTCATCATTATCAGTAAAACATGCTCCACCATCACCATAACATCCCATTGGTTTAGATGGGAAGAAACTTGTAGTTCCGATTGTTGATAATCCACAACTCATACCATCTTTATATTTTGCTCCAAAACTTTGTGCAGCATCTTCTATTACAGGTATATTATATTTATTTGCAATTTCATTGATTACATCAATATCCACAACTTGCCCATACAAAGAAACAGCAACTATTGCTTTTGTTTTATTTGTTATGGCATTTTCTATTTTATTAACATCAATGTGAAAATAATCTGATTCTACATCAATAAATACAGGAACAGCATTGATAATAGATATTACTTCAGCAGAACTAATCCAAGTGTGAGACACAGTAATAACTTCATCACCAACACTTACATTCAAAGCCATTAAAGCTATTTGAATAGCATCTGTACCATTAGCAACAGTGATGCAATGTTTTACTCCAATGTATTTTGCCAACTGTTTTTCCAATAAGCCAATTTCAGTTCCACCGATGAACATACCAGAATTTAAAATATTAGAGATGGCATTATCATATTCTATTTTATGAGTATTATAATCTCTTGTTGGATCATACATATTAATAGGAAATTTTATAGACATATATATAATTATTATAAAATAACTTTTAAGTATTTATGTATGAATCATTACCAATTTGTATTTTTAACTTTTTTGGAAGATACTCATGGTGTATAATTTGATCATAATCTGCAGATAATATTAAAGTACGTAAATTGGTTGCTTGACGTAGTGTTAAATCTAAAGAACCATTAAAATTTTCTCCAAATTGTAAATGTTTTAAATTTGGACATATAAATATATATTTTTTTTCATCATTAAGATGGTATTCAAAATCTAATTGTTGATTGAACATGTGACCAAATGTCAAGTGTGTTAATTTTCTTAAATTTAAATGTCCAATTTCTTGATTGAACGTGTGTCCAAATGATAGGTGAGTGAGTTTTGGACATATTAGATTGGCAATTTCACTGTCAAAATCATTTCCAAATGTTAAATGAGTGAGATTTTCCAACGATAAATTGTTAATTGTTTCATTAAAAGTTGGATCTAGAGTTAAATGTGTAAGATGAAATAATCTTAATTCACTAATATTACCAATGAAATCACAATTAAATTTTAGGTGTGTCAGTTGAGAAAAATGTAAATTTATGATTTCAATGGATGTTGTGCTATTAAGACATAATTTTTTTATTTGCTTTTTTTCATGATGATATATGAATGATTTCATTACAATATTTTTGAATTCACTCACTTCTATTTTATGATAAATGTGATTCAGATTATATGATTTGATATGTCTCATGATATTATTACTCATTAAAGTATATGCTTGAGTTAATGATAATATATCTTTTACAGATAAATAATCACATATTAAATAAACTACATATCTTGATAATGTATTCATAATTTGAATATATGAATAAATAAAGACTAATTATTACATTAAAAATTCAATTTTTATTAATATATACTTTGTCTCCAATATACACTTTTGTATTTTTTGGTAGACAATCATAGAATATTGATTGTTTGTAATCATATGGTAATATAATTTCTTCTAGTTTTGGTGATTTTTGCAACAAATTATTTATTGGTGATCGTAAGTTACCACAAAATTTAAAATATGTCAAGTTTGGATAATTCAAATGATCAATTGAATCATTTGTCATATGACATGCACATGTTAATATTTCCAAGTGTTTTAATTGTGGACACACAAATTTATTAATATTGGATGTACCATATGATCTAAACACAAAATGTGTGAGATTATTTAACATTATATTATTGTTAAATCTATAAAAGGTATGTCCAATTTCCAAATATAACAAATTGTTTAAATTTAAATGATCAATGAAACAATCATAATGTTCTCCAAATATTAAGTGTGTTAAACTATTTAATTGTACACCATTTAATGGATTATCAAAATAATCACCAAAAGTTAAATGTGTCACATTGTTTAAATTCATACCATCTAATTTTTGATCAAATTTTTTACCAAAAGTTAAATGAGTCAAATTACTCAAATTAACATTGTCTATGGGTTGATTAAATTCATCATCAAAGGCCAAATATGTTGTATGGGAAAAATCATAATTGAAATACAATGTTGATGTATTTACTTTAATTTTTTTGATTTTGGTGATATCATGAGAATGGTGTAATGGTTTTACAATAATATTTTCAAACTCATTTAATGCTATTTTATGGTAAATATTTTTATATATGTAAGGTCTTGTTTTTCTTGCTAGTTCTTTATTTACGAGAGTTAATGATAATATATCTTGAGCATTTGGTAAATAATCGCACAAATAGTGTAACATATTAGATGATAGAGTATCCATATGTGTATTTATCCATTTATTATTATTTTATTGTTTATTATATATTTATTTCAATTTTTTAAACCATATAAAAAAATGAAATGTAATATAATCAATGTTTAAATTAGGATTAGTTGGTTGTGGATATTGGGGTAAAAATTTAATAAGAGAATTTTACAATTTAGGTGTTCTTGACACTATTTGTGATATTGACATAAAATTGTTAAAAAGTTACCAAGAAATATATCCAAAATTAAAAATAACTAATAATTATGATGATATTTTGAATGATAGTATTATTACAGCAGTATGTGTTAGTTTACCAGCAGAAATGCATTATAAATTTGCAAAAAGAGCATTGGAACATAACAAAGATTTATATGTGGAAAAACCAATAACATTGAATATTAATGAAGCTCAAGAACTTGTTGATATTGCAAAAAAAAATAATAAGATAATTATGGTTGGACATATTTTGCAATATCATTCAGCGATTGCCAAAATAAAAGAATATATTAAAGATGGAAAATTGGGAAAAATAAGATATATTACTTCAAATAGATTAAATTTGGGAAAGCTAAGAAGAGAAGAGAATGTATTATGGAGTTTTGCTCCTCATGATATATCAGTTATTTTATCTTTGTGTAATAATAATTTACCAAAAAGTGTTCAATGTACTGGAAAATCATTTGTGACACCAAAAGTACATGATATTACAAATAGTATATTATTTTATGATGACATATATGTAAATATAAATGTAAATTGGCTTAATCCACACAAAGAACAAAAAATGATAATTGTTGGTGATAAAGGTATGTTGATATTTGATGATACACATCCAAAAAATAAATTAGTATATTTTGATACTTTTATTGATGAATCATTAAATATCAATAGAAAGGATGGTTTCAATATAGAGTTGGATTTATCAAAATCACCGTTGGAACTTGAATGTATGCATTTTATAAATTGTTGTGAATCTAGGGAAGTGCCGATAACTTGTGGAGAAGAGGGTATTAGAGTATTAAAAGTATTAACAAAGTTGACGGAAAGTTTATTGCATAATGGTGAAAGTATAAATATAAATAATAATTTTTATGCACATCCAACAGCAACTATTGATGATATTGATAATATTGGAAATGGTACAAAAATATGGCATTATTCACATGTATCTAAGAATGCATACATAGGAGAGAATTGTAATATTGGTCAAAATGTATTTATTGCGCCAAACACTAAATTGGGAAATGGATGTAAAATTCAGAATAATGTGTCAATATATTCAGGAGTGACATGTGAGGATTTTGTATTTTTAGGTCCATCATGTGTATTGACAAATGATATTAATCCCAGAGCAGAACATCCAAAGAATGGGCAGTATCTTGAAACATATATAGAAAAGGGTGCAACTATTGGTGCAAATGCTACAATAGTATGTGGAAATAGAATTGGTAAATGTGCATTGGTAGGTGCTGGAGCAGTAGTAACTAAAAATGTAGAACCATACAAAATAGTTGTTGGTAATCCTGCGAAGGTAATTGGGGAAATAGATGATTTTGGTAACAGAAAGATTTATTGATTATTTCGCATATTTAATGTATTGTTTTTTTCCACCATTAATATTATCCAATTTTACATTTAATATTTCGTGTATTGCATTTATTTCATTTGAGTTAAAACCCGTTTCATTTTCTTTTGGCAAGGAAATGAAATAATATTTTTTATTGTTGTCCACAAATTCTTCATAAAATTGTTTATATTGTGATGTATTTGATGATTGCACTTTTGGGCCCACTATATTATATAATACCATTACATTATGTTCTTTACTATCATCATCAACATAAATAACAGTATTATAGTGTGGAAATATACATGATTTGAAAAATAGATCTTTTGTGATTTGCACAAATGGTTTACATATGGATTGTTCAATATAATATCCATTTGGTAACTCTGGAATATCATTTTTATGTATATATATTTTTTTACTTGCATTTATTAGTCTAAAGTATTTTTGAAGTCCAAGCAATTTTAATACCCATAATATAGATCCAAATGTACCATTTGATGATATGATCGTATTAATTTTGTTTTTGTTTAGATTTTCCAAAAAAATTACGAGTGTATTAAATCTGTCTTTATTGAAAATAATATCAACAAAATCATTTTTATCTTCGTTGGAAAGATCAAAAGTATCATATTTAATACATTGATTTATTTTATTTGATAGATTAATATATTTTATAGCTTTATCATTTAATTTATACATATTAATGAAAGCATTGATACCGTACAAAAAATAATAAAAATGTCTTTTTGTTAATGTACAATCAAAATCTAATACAACACATTGGTTATTCATATGATACACATTGATAATATTTTGTTGATTTTTTTTCTTGACTATAATTATATTTTAGATTATAATGAATAATTTGAATGGCACTGTTAATTGGAATGAATTTAAAAAAGAATATGAACTATTGAATGATATGAATGACAAGAAAATATTGTTTTTGACAGCATTATCGTTTGATAAATATAATGCAAACTTAGGTGAACATAATATAATAACAAGTGTCAGTGCATTATTGCAGAAAATGAATTTATACGATTTTGATGATTTAGTAAAACAAATAATAGATAATAAATCCATTTGTGATATATTAAATGAAATGCTCATTGCTGATAAAGAATTGTTTTATGCAACTGAAAATAACACAAATGTTCAAGGGCTGATGGCAAGTTTGTTAAAATTACAATTGTATGCAATATTGCGTTTATTAAAAACAAGACCAGTGCAAAATAATGAATCACCTAAAATAAAAAATTTTACAAATGATTTATTAAAAATTTTCAATAAAAAAATAGAATCTGTAAATGAATTGCAAACATACGATTTAATGGATAGATATAATGAAAATAAAGTATTTGAATCTATATCCAATGATGATATAAATAATGTTGTGATTAATTCTAAAGTAGAAAATGTACCCATTGCTATTATACATGATACATATGATGCACCTGTTTTACACAATAATATTAATGTAATTAACAGAGGAGTTTTATTACCAAATATTGCACAAAAAGTAAATACACATGAATTTGAACCTATATCCAATGATGATATAAATAATATTATGGTTAATTCTAAAGTAGAAAATATTCCTACCGCCATTTCACATGATGTGAAGAATAATACACATGATGCACCCATATTACACAATAATATAAATGTAATTAATAAAGGAGTTTTATTGCCTAATGTTGCACAAGAAATAAATATTCCAAAAAAACAAGTGCTAAAATATAATGATAAAATTAATACTAATCAAATGAAAGAATCAAGAATTTCAGAAATAGATAACAAAAAAATAAAAGATGGATTAGAAAATCAAATGGAAAAATCAAAAATTGGAGAAATAAATGAACAGAAAATGAAAGAAGAGTTACAAAATGCAAAGAATACTTTAAAACAACAATTAGAAGAAGAAGATTTAAAAAATGCAAATAAAAGACTTGAAAAAGAAAGATTAGAAAAAGAAAGATTAGAAAAAGAAAGATTAGAAAAAGAAAGATTAGAAAAAGAAAGATTAGAAAAAGAAAGATTAGAAAAAGAAAGATTAGAAGAACAACAAAAAATTGAGATTAGAAAACAAATTGAAAAAGAAAATGATGAATTAATGAAACAAAAACTAGATGCTGAAGAAAAAATGGAAAAAATATTGAAAGAAAGACATAATATACATACTGAATTAGAAAAAGAAAAATCTGACAGAAATCAATTAAAAAAGTTACAAGATCTCACGATAGATGAAGATGATAAATATTCAATAAAACAAAAAGAAATTGATAAAAAAAGAGAAGAATTGGATAAAAAAGATAAATCAGAAAAAAATGGTATAATAAAAAATAAAAATATCATTATTCTTATTGGCACAACACGTTCTGGCAAATCAACTCTCATAAGTAATTTAAGATCCAAAGAGGATAAAATTTATTATGCACCAATGGGATCCATATTTTCTGCAACAAAAGATATTACAAAATACACTGAACAATTTGGTGATAAAGAATTCATAATTATTGATACTCCAGGTTTAGGAGATACTTCTAGAAAAGGAGAATCATCGTTGACAGATGAAGACATTTTGAATAATATATTTGAAGAAATTGATTTATATAAAGATCCATCAAATCATATTTTTGTTATGTTTACATGTACTATTGTCGCAGGTCTACATCAAATTGATGTAGTAAATTTGAAAAAATATCATACATATGTATTTGATAAATTTGAAGGATTAAACATAAAATATGCATTTGTTTTAACACGTGTAGAAGATTACGATAATGAACAAATCATAGAATCAATAAGTCAATTAAATCAATATAAACCAATGGCAGATCTAATAAATAAATATAAATATGAATTATTGGCTTCTGGATCAATGAATGAAGTGGATATATCCATTAATGATACAGATTCAAATGAATTTAAAGGAGACAGAATTACAGCATATATAAAAAAAATTAAATTATTTTTGGGAATTAATTAATTCATTTATTATTTCGATGATCTAATAATTTTGATACAGAATCAATTTTCTTATTCAATACATTTATTAGTCCATCATTTGCTGATTTTATCTTTTCGCATTTATTATCATCATTATTATTATTTGGTTGCACTGGAACAAAACTATTATTGTCATTATTATTATTATTTGATTGTATTGGAACAAAACTATTATTGTCATTATTATTTGGTTGCATTAGAACGAAACTATTATTATTGTTATTATTATTTGGTTGTATTGGAACAAAACTATTATTATCATTATTATCATTTTGTGTGTATTCATTTATATTTTCTTTTACAATATAAATTGGATAATATTTTGGTATATAGATTGGTTGGTTATTATTTGGTAAAAGCAGATAATTATTGATCATATTATTTATTTCAGACACATTGTAATATGGGCATGGAATTAATAACTTTTGAATGATTTTATATTCATAATACGTATCCCACATATCAACATTATGTTTTGTTCTCATAATACTATTTATACCATATGATCGTTGTCTTTCATATTTTGTGAATTTTTTAACATCATCTTTAAATTTTTTAATATCTCCAATTTCATTGGGTTTCCATTTATACATTACAATGGGATTATCAATATTATACCATGGGAGTAATATAACTTTTTTATTATTTATTTTATTTAAATTGTTTAAATTATTTATTATTAAACCATTCTGCACATTATTTTTTATATTTATTTGAAATATATCAACCGAATTACTTTTTTTCTTTATCATTAAATCATCAAATATTTTCTTGATGATTGTTCTATAAAATTTATCTTGAATGATAATTGTTTTATTAATCATTTTTTCGTGATGTTTGGATAAATACATGATAACACCGAGAATAATACTTTTTTCTTCCCATGTGAGTAAATGATTATATGTATTGTTATTTTGCATAATATAAATTAAATATAGATTTTAATTTATATGTTTTCATGAAACAAATTTATTGATATTTTCTTTTTTCATTCATATATTTATTTTTATACTTGAGATATTTTCTTTTATACATTTGATTGAGATTTCCACCATCTTGACCAGAATATCTAGAAATCAAATCCGTTTCTTGTAACTTATTAACTTTTTCTATTTTATCATTAATCAATTTGATGAGATTATCATTGAATTGAACTATTTCATGTGATGTTTCTGGTTTTGCAGCTTCATCTTTTAACATTCTCAAAAATGCATTAAATTGCAATTTCATTAAATTTTTGATGAGTTGTTTCATATTTTCAGTCATTTGAATTTCATTTTTATGAGAATCTAAAAATTGAAATAACTCATTATCAGCAGATATCATTTGATCAATAATATGTTGAATATTTTTATTTTCAAATATACGAGGCATCAATTCATTTAATTTATTGATATCCATTTTTTGGATAATACTTTTAATATCTTCTGTTATACCTTGAATGTGATTATTATATCCATGTTCTACTAAATAATCAAAAAAATATGTTTGCAAAATTGTGCGTTTCTCATTAGAATCTTTTGATTCAGACCATTTATTTTTAAATACTTCCCAGTTAATTATTTGTTCTGTCATAATTATAATATATGATTATATAAAAATAATTATATAATTTTTATATAATTTGTAAATATATATTGCAATGAACAACATTGATGGATCTATTAACTGGAATAAATTTAAAAAGGAATATGAAACAAAAAAAGATATTGAAGATAAAAGAACATTATTATTACAAGCATTATCCATTGTAACATATAGCAAGATACTTGGTGAATATAAAGTGATCCCAAATATATCAAAACTATTCAAAGAAATGCAATCATATGATTTGGATGAATTGGTAAATCAAATAATGATGAATGATAAAATGAAAACTATATTGAATGAATTATTGAGAATTGATAAACAACTATTTGATGTAATAGATAAGGAATATAAAAACGATGTTACACCAGAAGTACAAAAATTTTTGGGAAACTTATTGAAATTACAATTGAACTCCATATTGAGATTATTGAGACAAAAATCATCAAATGAAATTGAGTCACCAAAAGTGCAACATTTCACAAATGATTTGATAAATATTCTTGGTAAAAAAATAGAAACAGTGAATAAATTACAAGAAAAAGATTTGATGGATAGATATAGTGCACCAGTATCTCAAAATAAACAATTAGATAAAAATACAATGAAAATTTTACCACCCCAAAACAAACCATTAGAAATATTTCCAACAAAAATTTTGGTACCTTCAAAGAAATCATCTGAAATAGTACCAATAAAAAATTCTCCATCTGAAAAAATTCCAATAAAAATGTTACCATATCAAAATAAACCAATTGATGTATTTCCAACAAAAATTTTGCAACCACCAATTAAACCATTTGAAACAAATTCACCAAAACTTTTGCTGCGTCCAAAGAAAGATACCAAGCAAAAATCAGAACATTCAGAACTTGAAACTGACATTGAAAGCAAAAAATCAAATGAAAAAAAATTAAATCATATTGATAAAAATAAGTACATAAATTGGGGAACAAACTTGAATGAACAAATTCATAAAAGAATAAAAGATATTGAAGATACAATATTTAAGGCAAAACCAAACAATATATCAATAGAAAATTATATTGATGATATAATTAAAGGAAAATATCAAAAAATGTTCATATATGTTAAAAATAATATTACAGGCAAAAATGATAATCAATCAGCAAAAGAATATATGATAGATACTTTAAAATTGATAAATAACAGAAATATAAATAACACTCAAAATGAATTGTTCAAAAAAAATTATAAAAAAAATAATGAAAAAAGTAGTTTTTGGACAATATATGATTATTTGAATAATTCTAATGTTCATGGTAACTTCAAAGGAGGTAAAAAATATAAATTGAAATATTAAATTATTTGCACATAATATAAAAATATCATTCATATTATATACAAATGAACAATAAAGATGGATCTATTGATTGGGTAAATTTTAAAGATACATATGATAATCAAAAAGGCATAGAATTAAAAAGAGATATTTTATTACAAGCATTTTCACTTATTGAATATGACAAAAAACTTGGTGATTATAAAGTAACGTCTGAAATAATAGAATTATTCAAAAAAATGGACTCATATGATTTGGATAAATTGGTCGAACAGATTATTGATAATAAAGGTGAAATAAAAACTATATTGAATGATCTATTAAAAATAGATAAAGAGTTATTTGATTTTGTCGAATCTGAATACAAAGGTGAAATTACTCCGGAAATGCAAAAATTTTTGGGTAATTTGTTAAAATTACAATTGAACACTGTACTGAGATTACTCAGACAAATATCAATTAAAAATGAAGAATCTCCAAAAATGCAAAATTTCATGAATGATTTGATAAGTGTTCTTGGAAAAAAAATAGAAACTGTGAACAAATTGCAAGAAACAGATTTAATTGATAGATATAGTGGGCCAATAATTCAAAACAAACAAGTATTTCATAATACAACAACATCACAGTTAGAAACATTACCACAAAAAGTAGAACTTAAAAATAAACTTATTCCACAACAAATAAAAGATGTAAAAGTATATAATGAAATCCCAATAAAAAGAGAAATTATCAATCCAAATAAAATAAAGAAAGTTTGGCCAGAACCAATTGAATCAACACTTGAAGATGACACCAAAATATATCATCCAATAACAAAACAAGATATTCACGCAATTCCAAATGCTATTAATAATGTTGTATCAAAACCAATTATTCATGGAACAACATCTACACAATTGGAACCATTGCCACAAAAAATACAATTTAAAAATAAAATTGGACAACAAATGAAAGATGTTGATGTATATCATCCAATAACAAAAGAAGATATTAAAGTAACACCAACTTCAGTAGAGAGTATATTGCCAAAACCATCAGAATATCCAATAAAAAGAGAAAATACTGATGTAATGCCAAATGCCATTGAGAATGTATTAGGACCAGTTGCACATACAATAGAAAATACACAATCAAATCCAATTCCAAAAAAATCCAATGCGGAATTACAAAAGATCAATGATGAAATCGATGTGATGATAAAAAACATTCAATTATCATTATTTCGCAGCACAGATAATAAAAATGATATTAGCAAAACAATTAGCGAAACAATTAGTGATATATTAAATAACAAGAAAATAATACAAATTGGAATTGGAGGAAATATTGGAAGTAATGATGAAATGGTTGATGCTAAAAAATATATTGAAGATGCAATAAAATTGATTGCAAAAAGAAATAGTAATAAAGATAATGATATAATTTATAGACCAACAAAATGCCGTTGGACTACAACATGCCATAAAATTTATGATGTTTTGATGAAACATGCAAATGAGTTCAAAGGAGGCAAAAAGTATAAATTTAAGTACCAATAAAAATTGATTTTTTAAAAGTATGTATTGTAAAGTTATATAATAAAATAAATATTAATGGGTTTAATATTTATTTTGATATTGATGATGCTCATGATGATATTAATGCGTATTATTAAAAAATTGGTAAAGAATATGGTAAAATCCATGATAACTTCGACATATTTCATAATTTTCATTACATGTACTATTCCAATAATTTTGATGATAGCTTGAATTTTTTTATATAAAAAAGTTGATTTTTAATTAGAATAAATAATATTGTACTAATAAAAAGATATTAACTAATGACTAATATTTTTGAAAATCACGATAGTACTGTATATGATAATTGTCCAATTATTTTAGTGGATAAATCTGGATCAACAAAATCTAATTATGATAATATGACAATATTTGATGGTCTTGAAATAATCACCAAAAGTCACATGGCAAATAAAAATATAAATTCTGCATATACTTTATTTTGGTGCAGTAAATTTTCTATTCCAGAGATTCAACCAGTGCCACTTGAAAATATGACTGATGAATTCGCGAATATTAAAAAGAATGCAAGAAGAGATTGTACAGATTTATCTGTTGCTATAAAAAATATACCAGATGAATGGGTACAAGAAAAAAGTATTGTGGACATTTATATTATTACTGATGGAGAAATCACTGACAATCCAACAAGTAAAATACAAAAATTTTATAAAAAGTATGCAGATAAAAATATCAGATTTTTTATAATGACTCTTGAAGATAATAATAATGATTACATAAATGAAAATATTAATGCAGGAACTAAAATTTATAAAATATTCAATGAAAATAATATAATGAATTACATCAAGAGTTTTATTTCATACAATAAAAAATATTCATTGCCATCAGATAATTCAAGTTTAGGTAATTACTTTACAAGTTTATACAAACAAGATTTGCCCGAAAATTACATACCATTTGAAACAGCATCTTTTCATAAAAATAATATTAATGAATTCATTAATTATATTTCTGAATTAACGGAAAGTATACAAGAGGAAAACAAATTGAATAAATTGATTCATGATCTCACAAGAACTATTTTCGAATTTATAAAAGTCAATAAATATAATTATGATATGAGATTGAAGACCATTGAACTTTTCAGTAGAATATTATCTCAAACTGATATTATATCTTTTTCAGAAATAAAATATAAAATAATAAGCGAGATAGAAAACCACACATCAAATAAATCTACAACTTTTCAAGATTATAGAGATAAACGTCAAAAATTGTTTGATAATGCAAATAAACAATTATTGGAAAATCCCATTGAAAGTATTGCAAGAGATGCATCAGAAAATAATATTAGTTTTCCAATAAAATGTAATACTGGTTTTAATATTTATGAATATAGTGGAACATGTAATGAAACTATCAAGTTAAAGTCAACACAATATAAAAATGGAGGTATCAAAATAACAGATAAGAATAGTACTTTTACAATACCATGTGTACCTACAAACATATCAAATAATGAATTCAATAACCAATGTTTACGTCAATGGATAAGAGCAATATATTCCGAAATATATAATGTTACTCCAAATGATGATTTGTTATTATATTTGTTTTTAACAGATAATTTTAAAATACAAATTTCAGATCTTCCAAATAATGTCAAAGAAACATATGGCAAAATGGCAATGATAATGTTGAATAGAAGAAGATATAATAGTGGTGGATTAAAAGAAATAGATTATTTACAAGAAGGTAATCCACCAAAACCAGTTATAGATAGTTTTGATAACATGCCAACTATACTAAATAATTGCATGAGATTGGCAAATATTACAAATTTAAAACCATATTCATTGTGGTATTTGATTGTATTATCTTTGAATAATGATGTTTTAACAAAAAATCAACTGAAATATTGCAAGAATGATTTAAATTCTGATTTTGATATGTCTTGCAATGATAGTTTGTTGGATCTTATGAAAAATAAACTTGGTGTATATAATTATATCAATGTACAAACCAATTATAATTATGATTTTAGTTGTTATTTAACTTTGGATAATACTTCTCAAGTTGGTGGATATATGATTCCTCCACATAGTGTAAATAAAAAGGTATATTGTAAGCCAAGATATGTAATCACTGAAGAATCATATAATGCATTATTGGAAAGAAATAATTTTGCTTGTCCAATATGTTATAAATCAATAGAGTTAAATAGTTTTATAAAAGTTGAACCAGAAGCATATTATTCAAATTTAACAAAACAAGAACATAATTATGAAATTTCTTATGATTTATTTGATATTGCAAAATACAGAGAGATCGATTTATCAGATATGAATGATTCAGCAAATTATTTGATTGAATTGGATGATGCAAATTTTAATAACTATCCTTATAAATTAATAAATATGCCTTACCTTGCATCATCTTTTGGTGGTAAATTATTGATCAAAAGTTCACAAGAATTTAATAATATTGTGGATAAAGATTATGCATTTTTGAGAAATATTGATTATGATAATGTTTGTATTGCTGGAGGATTTTGTAAGTCTTTATTATTGGGACAACCAGTGAATGACATTGATTTCTTCTTTCACGGATTATCACAAGAATCATTGAAAAATAGATTGGATTGTTTAGTAAATAATATTATGGCAAGTTTGAATGAACAAGATCCAACATTGGAATATATGCTCATGTACAAGTCAAATACAAATGTATTTGAGATATTAGTATTGGAAAATAAATGTATTGATGTTATACCAATTGATGATGATTTGGACATACAAAAAGAAAATTCCATTGATAAAATAGAACCAGAACAAATATGTGAAATAGATGATGAAAAACCAATGCAAACATTTAAAACTGATAAAACGTCATTTTTAAATTATGATTTTGCGGACGATTCAGAACAAATTTGTGAAGAAGTTGTTGAAGAGCCAGAACAATTATGTGATGAATCCGATGAAGTTAAAATTGAAAATTATAATGGTAATTTTGATTTGGAGACTTTGGATGACAGGTATATTTTGAAACATAAAATCCAGATTATATTGAAGGTGAGCAGAGATATTCTTGATATTGTAAGTCATTTTGATATGTACTCATCATGTATTGTGTATGATGGTCAACAAGTGCATATGACAAATAAAGCACAAATTGCATATCAATATATGATAAATGTGGTAAATAATGAATGTTATTCTGACATTTATGATGAGAGATTAAGAAAGTATTTCATGTCAGGATTTTCGATTGGATTACCATGTGTTAATAAAGATAAATTGTATGAGAAAATAGATAATGAATCTTATGTTGAATTAAATAAATTAAAATGTTGTATTTCGCGCAGAGATCAAAATGAAATATATGTTGAGAAAATTGATTGTAAATATGATGGGCCAGACGTTAAATCAAGATCTAGACATGATCCACTATACACAAGTATGTTGGGCAGCAGTAATAATACATTGAAGAGAACTGTAAATTTCATTAAAATGAGTAATAAAGATAAGGATGAAATCTACTATGAACATATTAAGTATGATGGTGATGTGGACTTTGTGAATGATCGTGAAATCAAATTTGTTGAGGACATGAGAGTAAAACACGTTGATTTTAATTGGTATGGAGCATTCGCATAAAATTGAATATTTGTTTATATAAGAACTTTTTATTTATATATTAATTTATTATATGAAATTTCCAAAGGTTTTATGGCATTATATATGTTCTTTTTGAATTGTGATAATATATTACATTTGAGATTGGTAAACAAATACATTTCATCAAAGACATCAAGTTATTGTTATGAAAAAAAGTATTTCAATTTATACAATGAAGATAGTGAGATTATGAGCGATGATTTATTGAAAAAAATTAAAAGATTATATGTTAATAAACTGGAAAAGCAATGTGTTAATATTAACAGAGTAAATTTAAGTGTGATTACTCATTTAGTATTTTAATGATGATTTTAATGAATTGTTGGATGATGTTGATTTGGACAAGTTGGAATTTTTAAAGTTTGGATATAGTTTTATTCAGGAAATAAAGTATTTGAATTTTACAAATTTGAGAAAGTTAGTACTTGGTCATATAACCTTCAAAAATACAATTTTTGAATGTCAAATAGTAGTTAGCTTTTAAATAAGTACAATTACACCTCAATAAATATAAAAGAATTGCATTATATCTTTAAAAAAGAATAATACATATCTTTTTATTTAAACTCCAAATGAATTTTAGAGTGGGTATAATATATAATCATAGTCCTAGTCCTATATTCTTATATATTTTTATCTTTTTGTGAACATCAATTACATTTCAAAAATTTATATATTTATTAAAATATATAATTTAAAACATTAAATAAAAAAATTATTCTGAGAATTCATTACTCTTAACTCTAATTCTTGGTGCAATACTCATAGCCATCATTTCTTGAACTAACAATTTGAATGCATATGGTATTCTAATTTTTGGGTTATCTTTATAATTTTTGCACCCAGGGCAAATGTAAATATCATTTGTTGTTGCATATGATTTTTTATCTTTTCTTTGCATTCTTTGTGCAAATAATCCACATGACGAACATACATGTGTAGTGTAAGCATCGGCTGTGTCCATTAATCTTTCTTTCAAAAAACGAGCCATTCCGTGACTGATTATAGAATCTCTTTCCATTTCACCAAAACGGAGTCCTCCATCCCTTGCCCTACCCTCAGGTGCCTGACGTGTAAGGGCTGTACGTGGTCCTCGTGCTCTTGAATTACCCGTCCAAGACCCTACCCCACATCTTCTAACATAGAACACTTCAGAAGGGACTTGTAAGCAGAACACTGCTCCATTATAATCAGTTAAATATTCCTTGATAACATTATTACGATTAACTGAAACACGATTATCTTTATTGATATTAAGTTTCCACAGGTTATATTCTTGTATTTTATTAGCAGACCAACCTGCATGCAAGCAGAGGCGCATAAAATCATCGGCCATTTTAGACGATGTAGTATAATAGTAATCTTGATCTGATACCAAGTCATTAATAATAATTCTAGTTTGTTTTTCGCTCAATTCCCAAGTCCATTTTGGCAATTTTTTATTAATTCTGACATAACTATTGAATGATGTTAAAAAGCCAATATCATTATAATCATTTTTATTCCATTTAGTATTTTTTTTATAATGAACATCTAATCCATTAATTTCTTCGGCTTTGATTAATTCAAAGTCATTATCATCTTGTGATACATACATTCTATGATTCCCAGTAACTTGCAAGTTAATTTGTTCAGTTTCGATTTTATACAATTTGCCATGATAATTGTGATAATAGATTAGTTCTGTTGGGTTATCATATACAAGTTCATTATTTTTGAGAGTGGCAATTTTATCGGAATAATTCAATTGTGTGAATTGTTTCCAGCCATCGTATGTAAGCACTTCATGATCCAATGTGAGACAATGAATTTTATCTGAAACTAAATGTTTTAATCTTTGATAATAGGTAGGGCAAATGAATATTTTAATTCTCATTTGTTTACCAGTCATACCATTGTACATATATTCACATCCGGTTCTATCATAACCTAATTTTTCTAATCTATCCTTCATATCCTCTAAATCAGGATCATTGAATGGTGTTCCATCTGTTTCATGTCCCTCGTGGCCTGATACTTTACTTATTAGTGCTTCGCAAAGTTGGCCGACTGTCATTCTGGATGGGATCGCATTTGCATTTAATATTAAGTCTGGTTGCAGGCCGTTGCGGGTGAAGGGGAGGTCGGCGGTGGAAAGTGTGATTCCAATAGTACCTTTTTGCATTTATACAAAGGATTCTCATTTTACTGAAAATCACTTTCATGTTCTCACCATATAACTACTTCACATTTTCACGCGAAATACAGAATTATATGATTACAATAACATGCTATCTTTTCAGATAGGATTAGACTATACCTTAAGCTATCATCGAGTTTTGGCAAACTCTCAAGCCCATAACTATCTAGTCGTTGCACGTTCTTCTTTCCCAATCCATTAAGGGTTAAGAAGCTTCGCTCAGGATTATCCAATTTTACAAATTATATCCATACCTCCAAGTTTTCCCTGGAGCCATTATTGAATTTCTTCAATAACTTGGAATTGTAAACTCTAAGGACGTTCCCTGAATTTAATCATGTTGCCTGTGTATACAGACTAGCAAATCTTTTATAATTTACTTTGGCCAAAAATGTTAACCATGTTTTGAGTTACCGCACCACACACTTATTCCTTTGTCATTATTTCTTCTTCTCACATATATAATACCATCTTTAGTTGGTACTGTGCAACAATATACTTTTCCTTTGTAATTTTCATAATAATCTTGTTTTCCAATTTTCTTTGTGGTATCTAATTTATTGACAATAGGATTAAATTGTGTTTCAATTATAGTTAATCTCCATGCATCAAATTGTTGTGTAATTTGTTCTCCTATTTTAATTCCCGATTTTTTTACTGCAATTGTGCCTGCTGGAGACTTTAATGAATAATTAGCTGCTTTTCCAAAATGTAATGCTAATTTTTGAACATCATCTCTTAATTGAATTGATGATGTATCGTATCTACGAGGACCTTCGTATATAACTTCTCCTTTTTTATTGTTTGTAATATGACCATCACCAAGCATCATTCCATTAAATAATATTTCTGCTTGTTTTGGTGATAATTGCCAAACCCAATCAAATAATTTTTTAAAAGGACCCGTATGTTTATTTTCTTCATTTGGAACATAACTTTGTGATAAATATGATCCTATATTAATGTTATTTATAGTATAACAATTGAAAGGTGTATTATTTTTAATATCTTGTTCTTTGTTCCAATAACCTTTTTTAATATTTATTCCTAAACGAGGTTCAATTTCGTTTAATTTATCTTTGACTCGATCTTTGTGAGCAGCAATTAATATATTTGTATAATTACCACTTGTATTTTGTTTTGATGATCCTTCTGCAAGCCATATTCCGTAAAGATATAACCACGCATCAATATCAAATTCATGTTTTATATCTCCATTTTTATCAAAAATTCTGAAATGTGTAATTTCTCCTTTTTCATTAATTTTCAAGTGTTCATCAAATTTAAAT
>Ga0302186_10001086_pt1 | contig 23223 bp, 26 predicted proteins | sample II_Bog_E1_2_FD_198782 | JGI IMG/M metagenome (GOLD analysis project Ga0302186, IMG submission 198782) | Peat permafrost microbial communities from Stordalen Mire near Abisko, Sweden - II_Bog_E1_1 | ecosystem: Environmental > Terrestrial > Soil > Wetlands > Peat | place: Sweden: Abisko...
TGAGATAAAAATTCATAAATTTAATTTTTGTAAATTATTTTCTTTCAAATTCAAACACTATGAACACTTTTTTTTAAAAAAATATTTTGGAGAAAGCTGAAATTTTTTGTTAATTTCGATATATATTAATAACTAATTAAAAAACTAATGATTTCAATCCCATTTATAATTCACGAGATCTTTGATTGCTTTCAAACCATCATCAACCTCTTTCTTGAGTCCAGTGTCTTCCATTTTCATAACACACAATCCTGTGTTTCCTCCTTCGAACACTTCCGTTTTGCTTTCCAGACTCTTTATTTTCAATTTTAAAAATAGCGAATTTAATTCATCATGAAATCCAGTTGTATTTGTATATTTCATAGTTAAAACGTTGGTCTTGAGCCCAGAACCCATATTTACGCAATTTGGCATGACTCCTGTCTTTTGATATTCAATAAGCATTCTATAGGCTTCTTGTCCAATGGCATCTTCAGCTTGTTTTGTTGAGGCTCCTATATGATGTGTGCCAATGACTTGAGGATGAAGGCCCAATTCATTAGTAAAACCTCCTTTTTTTTCCGCAGGTTCATTCAAAAAAACATCTGTGCCACAATAAAACTCTGGGTTTTCATTCAAATGGTTGATCAGATGCTTTTCAACCACCAGACTTCCTCTGGAGGTGTTGATGAGAACCGCATCTTTTTTCATTTTTTTAAGGAAATCTACATTGACCATTTCCTTGGTTGCTGAGGTTGGAGGAAGATGCAAGGTGACTATATCGCTCGTTGCTAGCAATTCATCAAGACTTTCGGCCACTTTTACTCTGCTATCTTGAGGATTGGGCTTAGTTCTACTGAACACCAATACATTCATATCAAAAGCTAAGGCTCGGGTAGCCATTTCATGACCAATGTTCCCATAACCAATAATGCCCAATGTCCTGCCTTTCAGTCCTTTGCAACTGGAAAATTCACCTTTATTCCATTTCTTTTGCTTGAGGTCGATGTCATTGGAAATTAATCTTCTGTCAATCGCCAATATTAGTCCAAAGGTCAATTCAGCTACTGCCACTGCGTTTTTACCAGGACAGTTAGCAACAAAAACACCTCTTGAATTGGCAAAGGATTTATCTATGGTGTCATAGCCAGATCCTGCACGAATAACTGCTTCAAGGCTTTTGGCAACAAGAAAATGATTGGATTGAACTTTGGTGCTTCGAACCACGAGGACATGAGGATCAAAATTAGAGAGAGCTGCCTGCAAAGACTCACCATTGAGCTTGTCATTGTAAAGAATCTCAAAACCCTGAGCTTTGAGACTTTCTATGTGGGACAAAGAGAAGAGATCCGCTATGAGAACTCGCATTTTTTTTCCTTGGGATATAAAGATTTAATTAAAAAAAGATTTGGAAATTTCGTCTTTATTATAAAAATTTTGACTTTATTTTTTTTTTTTGTGAAAAATATAATTAGAAAAGGTTAGATTACTATCCAATAATAATTGATTTTTGTCAAAAATTTTGTTTCTTGATAAATTTTTCGAAAAAAAAATTATAAATTTTGGTAAATACAAAAATCAAAACCATCGCATTAATAGAAATATGATGGGGAAAAAATGAAAATCCATCATTTTTCTCATTTTATTTTTATTGAAAGCTCTAAAGCAATTGATTTTTTTTATTTAGAAATAGTATGGAGCATTATTTTGACGTCCAGATGTTTTTTTGTCACCAACCATCCAATTATTGCAATCTTAAATAATGAGTTTTAAAATTTCACAAAAATTTTTTACCTTCAAGAAAAAAGAAAAATATGAAATCATCACAACAAATCTATTTAAATATATGTTAGTTTCAATATCAGCCAATACGCTGTCTGACCCATTCCAATATCCCTTTAAATTTTTTTAAGTTTAATAAAAAATTTTGGTACATCAGTATAAATGATCAACCAAGAAAGATCAATAATTTCAGAAAATAACATGGTGATTCCAATATAAGAAAAATTCTCAATGTTGAGCATGTTCAAATAAAGAAAGTTAAAAAAGGCCGAAATCATCAATATCTAATATCTGACCTTTTGAAAATATTAATAAAATAAATTGCTTTTACATCGATGAAACAAGCCCTGTTCCAAAGGTTCATCATCGTGAGGAACAAATAAAATCCAAACAAAAGCAACGTAATTTTATCAATTACTCCAGCTTTTTTAATTAAAATAAAATCATTTAATTTCTCATTTTTTTTATAAAATTTACTTGGTGGAAGTTTAGAGATAGCCATGGCTTTTGTTTGGGAAACATTACTTTGTTTTAATTCGCCTTGATTTCTATAAGCAACCATCAGATTCCCGAAGGGCTCATATAAACTTGCAAGATCGGTCTCATAACTCAACAGATCATCTTGCATGACTTTGAGATTTTCTTCAAATGATTTGATGATGTCTGTGTAGAAGGCGACCTTTTTATTATCAGAATGTTATATTATTGTATTTTTTCTTTTGGTTTTTACATTGGAATAAATCCATTGCATGCTCAACAAAATTTTCCCATTGGATCTCATTCCTTTATTGGAAATCAATTCAAACCATTCATCATGTTTATTCTGATCTTTTAAAAGTTGGAGATTTACATTCACCAAGCCAAGAACTTCATCGCGACTACTCACATCATAATCTAATACCATTATTTGAATGGGCTCATTTCCAGTGTTGATCCCTCTATTTTATTTTAAAACGAAAATTTTATTGTCGGAATTTACATTGCAAAGCTCTCATTCCATACTGGATTGAATGAATTCGAAGTGTTGGTTTGAAATTTCTGAGAGTTGCAACTACATACCACATAAGTATTCATTTGATTATAACTTAATTCATCCAATTTCAAATTTTGAGCCTGAACGATGGTCAAATTCAAAGTACTCCCCTCCATCACGCCAAAACTGTTCAATCTTTCCATCCTCAAAGCCTCTTCCAATTTGATTGAGGCGTCCTGCTTATGTTTAAAAAAATCTTGGATTCCAACACGACTGTTTTCGATTTTGTTGACCAAAATCTCTTCTGCCTCCAAATAAACATTCACAAATTCTGTCAATGTCACTCGACCATCATAATCCTTGTCCATTCTATCATATAATTGATCGGCTACACTTCGGTCGAATTGAAATTTACACTAATTAAAGAGAAATATAAGAAAAAATTAAGAGAAAATAACCTTGGAATCCAAATAACGGTAAAGCTCATCACGAGAAATAAAGTCATCGTGATTTTGATTTATTTGATCAAATTCTCTGATGAGAAGATCTTGCTTGGATCTCAGGGTGAGCATGATAGGAAAACAAATTCAAATGTTCAAAAATGATAAAAACGATATTTTTCAAATAATGTTGTTTTTTTAATCTATTTATTTATTATTTCTTCTGTTAACTCAAAAATAATTTTAAAACTCAGAGATAATTTATATATTGGGTATAGCAAAGAATCAGAAGAACAAAATATAGAAAACAACAATTATTAAAAAAAAAAATAGATATTAATTCCATAAAATAAAATAAAAAAAAAAATGAATGACGAATTTGTGAAATTAAATACTTTTCTTCATAAGATCGCTTTAGGAGATGAAGTAGACAATGATTTCGCACCATTATTCGTTGGTGTTTGTGGTGGTTCGGCATCTGGAAAATCTACTCTTTGTGCAAATATTGATAAAGAATTAGGTGGTCAATCATGTTCCATTGTTTCCTTAGACTCCTATTATAAAGGGTTGAATTAATAAACTATCATTATAAACAAAAATCACTTTCCTAAAAGAATCGAAAAACCTGAGGATGCAAAAGATTACAATTTTGACCACCCGAACTCTCTTGATTTTGATTTAGCTTATCAATGCCTATTGGATTTGATGGATAGAAAACCTGCAAATATTCCAGTCTATAATTTCAAGACTCATAAAAGGTTCAACCTTTTTTTTTTTATATAAAATTCCTGAATTTAGAGATGAACAAACCATACCTTTAAAACCCACTGATATCGTTTTATTCGAAGGAATATTGGCTCTATATGATGAGGTATATCAAGACAAATTTATTTGGATAATAATGAATTTATTATCAAATGTAGAGAATAAGAAACCTGATGACATTCAAAATTTTCGTTCATTGCGATGATGATATTCGTTTATGTCGAAGAAGTTTGAAAAATCTTCAACTTATTTTCTTTAATTTTTTTTTTTTAAGTTAAACGAGATGTCGTGGAAAGAGGGCGAGATGTTATGGGGATATTATACCAATACAATCGATTTGTAAAGAGATCATATGAAGAATATGTGAGACCGGTATATGACAAAAATCAATGTTTTTTTTTCTCATTAAATTAAAACTATGTTTTATGGAAAAAAAAGACTATGAATTATGCTGATATAATTGTGCCAGGAAATCGACCGAATGAAGGTTCCATTGAAATAAAAACTAATGAAAAATTTGATTTTGATTAGTTTCAATAAAATTTGTTGTTCAAAACCTAAAAAATCAATTGGTCACTATTGGGAGATTGAAAAATTATTTCAGAAACAATCTCGTTTTCCAAGCGGACATGTTCGAACAGCTTTGGATGAAGCCTGTAAATGAGAAACCAGAGGTAAAAGCAGCGAGTCAATCTGCCAGTGCGAGTGAGGATGTTTACATGAATAAACAAATGATATTTGAAACCGATGAAATTGAGAAAAATCTCCTTAAAAATTCTTTCAAATTGGTCACCAGCACCTTCAAACTAAAAGGATACCAGTAATAATCATATATTTTAATCATTTTTAATTAGTTAAATTATTTTCATAGTCAGTTCATGAAAAATTACATTAAACATGGCTTGCTTCTTTTTGAACATAATGTGATTGCCAACAAAATAAATTTCTGTGATATTGAGCTTTTGGATTATGACAAATCAAAGGAAGTGAAGAAGACGAATTATGATTATGCATTATGCATTTTTCCATACTTGGTCGGCTATAATTTCGAAGATGTGGTGTAAAAAACATAAAATTATATGATTTTGTTAATAACTTGTTAGAAATTTCTTAAAACAAATTTTGGACAATCAATATCAAGGAATCTATATCGTGAATGTTTTTGCTAATATGAGATATCTGGTGAAAATTGCTGAGGTGTCAATGAAAATCAAAGTTGTTAATATGTTCTGCATTTGCAATTCAGTCAAATTCCGAAATACCTTGTTAGAAAATTGCCTGGATGGAAAAGATATATTCGTGGAGATGGATTACCGACATAAGTATTCCAAAAAAGGAAAGTCATTCCTCGAGAAAAAGATTCTTTCTGAAAAAGCAAAACATTAATAAATTTAAAAATAAAAAAATTATTATTTTTTTCAGAAAAACGCTTTAGATTGATTAAAAACAAATAAATTATACAAAATTCCGAAAATTTATTTTTTCTGAAAAAAATCAAAAAATTTTATTTTCTAAATTGTTGTTTTGTCTAATTTTATAAATTTTGCCATTTTATCATTTTGTCAATTTTGTAATTTTTTCAAATTTCCTAATAATTACGGAAACACTAACAGACACTTCTGAATACAGAGGGAGAGTGGGGATGAGACTTGGAGAACAAAAAAATTCAAAGAATGGTTTTTTTTCTAATGAAAAAATAAAGAAATTTTAGATCTTTTTTTAATTTCTTCTTAATAAAGTGAAGTTCTATAGAAAATGTTGCTTTAAAGCCAATTTAAAAAAAATAAAGATTTAAATAATAATTTAAGAAATGTCTCTTTCCATTGCAATGGAACTCCAAAATCCTCGCCAGTTTTTTCTTTTATTTATTTCCTCTTGTAAATTTCATATAAATTAGACCTTTAATTCAAAGAGGAAGCCGATCTCAAGAACTTGTATTTGGAAATCTAAGTAAAAAAGAAAAAAATTAAAATGTTTTAATTTCATGTCTTTAGACTATCATCTTCCAGCAAGAACCAAATTGTTGAAGCCATTATTTCGAATGGATCATCCCAAAATCCACAAATTTTGGATGTATTCCTCGAATAAAATTCTTCTAATTTACAAAAATACCAACATCTTCCATGGTTCTGATCAACTCCTGTTGAAAATCACCCAAAAATCAAACGACACCTTCATTGACACCAGCAACATTTTGGAACTCCCCAAAACATTCACAGAAGTTTCTGCTCTTAATTTCCTGAGGTTTGAATTCCGAAACCAGACCAAGAAAAATTTGTTTTTGGCAGGCGGGCCATTTTTATTAATGATTGAAATTCAACAAAACCCAAACGATCAAAATTTGCTTCGACTGGTGGAACTTGGCAAGAGCCAAGAGACTCCTCCTATCACATGTTTGGCTAGTTGTAGAGAAGAAAGAGAAGAGGGTTTTTGCTTGCTTTCAGGGGATAATTTGGGGAAAGTGAGATTGTGGAGATTTTCAGGGGAAAATGAGCTGATTGATAATCGTGATTTCCAAAGAATAGAGTCTAAACAACCGCAACCGATTACTTCTTTATCATTTAATAAGAAATTGGATAAAGTTGTCGCAGGCAATAGCATTTCTGAATGGAGAGTTTGGGGTTTTCCTGGAGCCAATGAACTCAAAGTAAAACAATGATTTATATTTATCAAATAATGATATTTTTTAGAGTTCTAGATTGCATTCTACGAGTGATGAAAATGTGTATCTCCAATTTTGTGATAAGAATGAAGATGTTTTGTTTGCAGCAATTGAACGTGGGTCCTTTTTCGAAATCGATCTCACAAATGATCTCACTCGAGAAATTAGGGACAGGAGAAGTTTAACACAGGATAGAAATAGCTCTAGAAGAAGAATTGATGATTTCAAAATAAATACTTTGTCTACTTCACATCGAAAAAATTTCCTGATCTTATGGTCAACTGAAACCCATGTCGATGATAGTTTCAAGCATAATTTTATGTTTTTTAGCGATTCCAGAAAATTAATCGAGGAAAAAATTATTATTGAGAATGAAATTTGTGTCGATGTCAGTACTTACAACAACACCTTTGCATATGCCACAGAAGAATATGTCCAGGTATATAAGTTGAATGAGGATTTCCGAATTCCAATCCAATCTCGTTCGATCACTGAAATAAAAAATACTTTGATTATGCCAGATAATTCATTTTGGATCGGAAGTTCACGACAAATTTTCCACGGAATTTACTCTCGAAAAGAAAACCGACCGATATTTACTTCAATTGATCATCAAGAAAATCAACAATCTCTCTCCTCATTGGCATTTTGTCAATCAAAAAATCGTTTGGCAGCGAGTTATGAGCAAAAAATTAAAATTTGGTCAATTTCAAATACCATTCAAGATGGATTGACTTACCAGATTCTCGGCATAGTGCGGATTAATGATATTGATTTAAAAAATATAGTTTTTGACCATGATGGACAAATTTTGATTTTCGCAGGAAGTGACAAAATTGGGTACTTTTCCATGCAAAATTTAATAGAACCTCTCATCTTGTACTATGTAGGTGCACCCCTGACAAAAATAAGATCATTGCTTTATTATCAATCCCAATCCAGCCCCACGAAAAAAATGATAATTTTTTCAGGGAGTAGAAATTCTGAACATGTCATCATTTTATGGTGTTTATATGACCTGACTAAACCATATAGATACCTTCAAACCCATACTACAAAAATTACTTCAATGGCATTGTTTAATGAAACAGGCATGTTGTTTAGTGGAGATTTTGATGGAAGATTGGTCATATGGGATCTGAATGATGAGAATGTTGGTTTTTTCGAAAAAGAGATAAAAATACAAAATATGAAAATTTTGTCCTTAGCAGTTTCAAATGATAACAAAAAAGTGGCGACTGTTTGTGCGGATTTCCAAAACAAATTTTTCATTAAAATGTGGAATTTGGATACTGGATTGTTGGAAAAAACCTGGGATTTGAGAGAAGGTGTTAGAACGATACAATTTGGTCAAAATGACAAGTTTTTCATCGTTACAAATATCATGAACCTTGAATTCATTAAAATCAAAGATTATTTCTACAAAAGTGCCTTCCAAGTCCTCAAAGATATTTTAGATGAAAAACTTGGTCTTCAAGAAAGTATTCAGAAATACCCACAAATATTTAATGAAACCCTCTTAAAAGAAATCTTCTTACATTATGAAAACAAAAGTCATTTCCAAACGATTTTACATATCAATGCTTATCTATTCAATCAAAAGCTAGAAAATTATTATGACCAATGTTTGAGAATTTGTGAGGCTTTCCGAATCACCCCTAAATTTTCTCTTGATATCAACGGAAATACTCCTCTTGATTTTATTTCGAAGGATCTTTTAGTTCGCTCATTGAAACTAATCATTCGACATCAATTCCCTTTAAGTTTTTGTCCATCCATCAAAATAAAGGTCCTTCAAAGTTTAGCCAGATTTGACCCAGTTTTATTAATGCAAGTGTTGGAAAACCGGTTTTGTGAGCCTTATGGATTTTCAAATCAACTTCTCCCTGAGTTTGAAGGTCCTCTTTTATATACTTATGATAGAATCTTTCCGAATGATTACATAATAAATTTTGTTGATGGGGAGTTGAAAAATGAAGCCAATGAAAACAGAATTCTCAGGAAAAATTTCGAGATCAGAATCTTAGATATCCCAAATGTTCTTAACCCAAATGATGCCGTAATTCAATCTAACATAGCCACGATTGAATCTAGTCACCCCTTTTATGGCAGAAGGGAATTCGAAGCCATTTTGGATATCAAATGGAACTCTTATGCTGCTAAAAAATTCTTCAGAAAGGGGTTCATTTTTCTGCTTTATGTGGTCGTCCTCACCATTTATTCAGTTTTCATTTTACCTCAAAGACTTTATTCAAATAGTTTAGAGGAAGCCATTTTGAAAGAGGCCCAAGGATTGAATGAAAAATATCATATTATATCTCTAATTTTTGATAGTTTTTTGTTAGGCTTTTTGTTCTATTTTTTGTACTCAGAATTCTCTGAGGTATCTCGCAGAGGAAATCAATATTGGAAGGATATGTGGAATTATTTTGATTTGTTAAATATGGGTTTTTTGATTTCTTCGTTGATTATGGATCTATTGAGCATTTTTAATGTGATAGCCTATTATGATTATCATATTTTAAAGGCATTGTTTGCTATGACGTTGTTTTTAGCTTGGTTGAGGCTAGTAACTTATTCGAGAGGGTTCAAAGGATTGGGATTTATGGTCAGATTGCTGATTCAGGTATTCATTGATATGAAAAACTTTTTGTTTCTGATGTTTTTCATCACATTGTCTATTACAGTTGCAGGTAAATTTTAAAGAAATTTGGGTTTTTTTTAATTCTTTTCATAAAATAGGTTTCATGTTGCAAGATTATAACAAATTCGATATTTTGCAGACTTTTAACTCGTTTTATCGATTAATCATAGGAGATTTTAGTGGGTTCGATGATCTCAGTGATAATGGAATTGGATGGCTTTTATGGATATTTTTCTTCATTGGAACACTTTCATTACAAATAACTATGTTAAACCTCTTGATTTCAATAATTTCAAGCACTTTCCAAAAGGTCGCAGATAACAATGTGATTGCAAATAATTTTGAAAAAGCATTAATTGTTGCAGAAATAGATGAAACACTCTCAAAGACAGAAAAAGAAACTTTAAAGTTGAAAAAATATCTATGTGTTGTTTATTCGAAGGAAAACAATATGACTGAACAAAATGAAAATGAGGAAGTTTTGATGCGTATGGATAGAGTTGAGGAAAAAATTGAGGAGATAAGGATGATTTTAAAACAGAATCAAAATAGATAGAAAAATTAATTTAATGGAATTAAGACGAAAAATTAAAATTTTTTAAAAATGGTTTTTATTTTTTCTAAAATTTTTTTTTCTTTTTTCTTTAGAGAAAAACAAAAAACACTTAAAAATTATTTTACATTTCTTTTATAGGAACAGAATTATTTATTTTTTTATAATTTTAAAAAAAACAATTAATTGTTTTTTCTTCAAAACCACAAAAAATAAGTAGATTTTTCAAAAAAAAAAATTTCAAGCAGATCACATTATAAATATTTTTATAATTTTAATTCGGTTATAACCCATCTACCCTCATTAGGAAGATGTATTTAAATTTTAAAAAATGTGGGACTAACTTCTTGAACATTTCAAACGCAAAAGAAGATCGGGATTATTTGGAAAGTACCCTTTTTCAAAAATTCATTTTTTTTCAAACATAAAAAACAAGGATTTGACAATGATAATCCCAAGAAACCTGACTCAATTAAAATTTTGAATGATAAACTGAAAGGCATCACCAAAAAAGTGAATTTTCAAAGCGTAAAAACCACCTATTATATTTTACTTATTTGCAAAAAAAGAAAAGCCCTCCTCTAGACTTTCTCTCAAAAATGATTAACAATCAAAGGGAAAAAGGCCATGAGAAGAAAAATTCGTGCGTTTATAACTTTCGAGAAAAAGAGGAGGCTGAAATTGATAAAAACGTCATTGATATCATTAAGTACAAAAAGCAAAGAAGTTCTCATTCAGGACCCAAAAATTCCAAACAAGAGAGCAGAAATTTGAACTTTAGCAAAGAAGAATCTCAAGAGAAAACGAAGGTAAAAATTTTTTCATTTTTTCATTAATTTTTAAATTCCACTTAGAAAAAAAATCTCAGTTTGATCAAAAGCAAAATAAATGAAGCGGAATTTGAGAGCTCAGCGATAAAGGATCTCAAGATAAAATATTTTTCCACAAAAAATGAAAAGGCCAAGAAAATTGTTATCGGAGCTCAAAACGACTTTACAATAAACATCGAGAACAATCTTTTCAAAAAGGCCAACGACATGAAAAAAATTTACCAAATGAACGAGAAAAAAGAAAATGACAGCAACAAATTCACTCTCAAGGAAAATAAAAAGATGAAGGAATTATTCATGCAAAATCTCAAAATACATAATGAGGAAGATATCAGAAATACCATCAGCGGAAAGCATAATGGACTTGAGATAAAGACTTCAAAGGATCAAAAAATCTTCGAATTCCCTAAATACTTGCAAAATTACACATGTACCACAAAAGAAAAAACTGCCACTCCACAAACTTATGAAAAAAAAGATAAATTAACAGAATATAAAGAGTTTTTGAAAGCCAAAATGAAACAAATTAATGAGAAAATGGAAACTCAAATGAAGGAAGTTCCTGAAGAGAACGTGCCTAATACGTTTCCTACGCTTGAAACTGAAAATTCCTTCAAAGTCTTTAATAATATCAAATATAGAATGAACCCGAAGCCAAACCAAGCAGATCATGATAAACCCATAGATAAAACTTCGAAATTTAAAGAAGAATACATTGTAGGAAAAGAGATTGGCCAAGGGGCCTATGCCACAGTTCGAATAGCTATTCACAAAGCCACTAAGACTCGCGTGGCTATAAAAATTTATGAAAAATTTAAAATAATGGACCCTCAAAGAAAAAAAAGCGTCAAGAGGGAAATCAAATTGTTAAAAATGATGTCTCATCCTTATATTATTAAGTTGCATGAAACCTTCGAGACTAATCATCATATCAACATCATAATGGAATATGTGGGTGGTCCTTCCTTGTATACTTATTTGAAATCCCAACCAAATAAGAAACTTAATGAACCTGAAGCCAAAAGGATTTTCAGGCAAATCACAGAAGCCTTGCATTATTGCCATAAGAAATGCATCACCCATCGTGATATCAAATTAGAAAATTTGCTCATGGATGAAGAAAAAAACATTAAACTCATCGATTTTGGATTCAGCACCTGTATGTCCAACGATCAGAAATCCAAAATGTTTTGCGGAACACCATCATATATGTCTCCAGAAATTGTTCTCAAAAAGGAATATTGTGGCCCTCCTGCTGATATATGGGCTTTGGGAGTACTTTTGTTTGCTTTATTGTTTGGATATTTTCCTTATAAAGGTAAATCAAAAGTTTTTTAAATTATTATAATAATGAGTTTAGGAACAAGTGATCATGAGTTATACTCGAAAATTTCAACCGCAGATTACATAATCCCTGAATATATATCAAAAGAAGCGAAAAATTTATTACAAATTATTTTTGTCATTCATTGTGATCAAAGACCAACTGCAGAAGAGGTTAAAAAATTTCTATAGTAAATTTCTTTAAAAAAATTAGATTTTAAATCATGATTGGCTTTGTGAAAGTGATGAACTAATTTTCAACAGTAAAAAAGAAACAGGAGTTATAAATATGGAAACATATTTATTCAAAACCAATTTAAATGAAAAAAAAGCAAAATATGTTGAAAAGGAAAAACCTATAAAAAATGCCAAGATTATCCAAAAAAATGAACGTGAAAGTACCCCTGATGAGCAAGTTTTTTACACACCCAACACTTTTTACGTGAACGCCAAAAATCTGTATATAAATGTAAATGAAGCTCCCGTTCGAGAAGAAGGCCCAAAACCAAAACAAAGAACTTGCTTACAAAATAAACATTCTCTCCTCATCAATAACATGAATTATAAAAAGTTGAACATTTCTGCAAATACTACCAAACACAAAAGAAATTTCACTGAAAATCTTCAAATCGATCCTGATTTTACATATATCAACAACACCGACGAAATTCATAAAGAAGTATTGTTTTTGTTTTTATAAATTTAATTTTTTTAATTTGAAATCAAGTTGTTCGAAGATTTACCGTCTGGTCAGAAAAAATGCAATCAGACAATTTTCCCTAGCAATGTGCCTTCAATGATGACATTGAATAATTCAAACACAAGCAGATCTCCTTCATCATATTCAAATACAAACCAAAAGACAAGTTATTTTAAATTGTAAAAAAATTATATTCAAGATATTTTTTTAGATCTGATGACCCAAAAATTGATAGATAAATCGATAAAAAATTTGGATCGTTCAAAAATTTTTTTGAACCAAAATCCAATAAATACTTCATTTGTATTTGGAGAAAACACCAAAAAAATTAACAAAACTAATCATGAAGATTTTATTTCTCACAATAACAAAAATATTTATGAAAATGCAGGATATATGAACTACCTGACAGAGAACAAAGAGGAATTTAACTCGATTCTGCATTTAAAATAGATAAAATATTTTTTGTATTTTCCTAATTTTTCATTAAATAATTTCCAAGACTTCAAATTTATTAAAGATTTTCAAATGTTTTTTATTTAAAATTCATTTTTCTAATGAAATTGCTCCAATATAATATAGTTCTCCCCTTAACTCTTGAGGTTTTCTGATCATTTTCCATCATTTAGTTGATTTCTTCTTGTTTGTTAGGAGCTGCAAATAGCCGAAGAATATATAATCTTGATGATGGAATCAGATATATTCAAAAACAATGACGAAAAAATTCATTACATTATAAATCAGGAATTCAGCAACAACGAATATGTTAGACTCTAAGCATTTCTAAATAATTAATTATATAAAATTTTAAGAAAAACGGAACACTTATTCAAAAAAGATATGTTTTGAATGAAACGTTGCCTCTCTTCATCCAAGATTTGATTGGCCACGGAAATTTATTAGAGATTGAGGAGGAAAAAATTATTGCGTTTCCGAAAAACAAAATACTTCTTAATGTTTTTTTTTTATTTCTATAAAAAAATTTCACATTTTTTTTCATAAAGTGCCCCAGCTTTCAGAAATTCCAAATAGAACTATATTCACATGCTTATAAAGGTGAAAATCCGCTCAAGACTCCTTTTCAATTCAATACTGAGACCAATTTTAAGGTTAAATTTTGCGCAGGAAGAATGAATGGACATTTTTTTAATTTTTAGATTGAAGAACTAGATATTGTAAACTCGAAAATTGACTTCTTTAATTCATACGTACAAGAAATTAAAGTGAATTTGAAAGAAAATTTCAATATTGTTGATACCAAAGAATGGAAAAAAAACCAAAATAATTTGATCACAGTTTACAAATTTTTCAAGTTCAACGTAGACTATAAGGATATTCAACCGAATGTTTTTAACTATTTTTTGTTTTTTCAAAAATTATATGATCTTTTTACTCTTAGCTAGAAGCATATATTCTTGAACAAATGAAGTCTTATCTGATATTTTTCTACAAATCTGTAATTTTTTCTTTATTCTTTTTATACAAATTAAACATTTTAATGAAGATATTGCTTATGTCTCAGCAATGGAAATCAACAAATAAAGATGGTTTAAATAAAATTGAAAAGGAACTCAAATTAAAAAGCGGAGAGGTAAATAAAAAATAAAGACATATATTATATATATAAACAATTTTGATTTCAAGCGCAAAACAAATTTCTCCCAAATTTACCAAGAACGAATTGAAACCAATGAGGAATTCCTCAAATGCACAAATTTCCTAGAGATAAAAAACAAATATTTAAAAAATGATGTTCCCATGCGAAATTCGAACCAGCCCACTACTATGCAGACTCTTGATCGCAGAAATATCAAATCCGAAAATAAAATAAGTTTGGAGGATTTCAATATATCTCATAAATCATCAAGTGATATGCCAAGTTCCATGATAAACGATATAAAAAAAGTAAAATATTAAAAAAAACTGATAAATTTATGAAATCTGCAGAATCTCTTAAAACGGAAAAATGGATATTTGCTCAAAAGAGGAGATGGGCCCATCGATTTTAATTGGAATCAGAGATATTTGGTTCTAGAAGGAAAGATCATTTTATATTATAAATATTCAGGAGATAAAACCCCGAGAGGCATGATTAAATTAGACGATTGCATCGTTTCTCAAATTCTCAAAATGGAAGTCTAGCAAATATTTTTTTTTGTATTTTGATAAAAAAATTTTAAGGAAAGAGATTATGCTTTCTTTATTGAACTCAACAGTTCATTGAAAAGGTTTTATTTTTCTGGTGAAACAAAACTAGAAACCGAAGAATGGAGGAGCATTATTGCCACTGCTTCAGCTAAACCAATTGAGATTGTAAAATTAGAAAAATTAAAGTTATAAAAAAAAATTTAACTTAAAAATGTAGGGTTCCCCAAAACTACAAAAACCAGAAATCACTCAATTTGTGACTGCTAAAAATATTGAGAGGAATTTTTCTTCAAAATTAACAAAACCAAATGTCGTTCAAAAATTTTCACTGCCTGAATTTCCTTTGGTTCTCACATAATATTTTCAATAAATAATCTTATTTTTGATGGAAAGGAACTTGCCAACTTGCATGAGATATATGAAGAGTATAAAAATAACGAAAAAAATCAAAAATGGAAGCTCTTCAAATTCAAAAACGGAGTGAAATTTTTCAGACATGTTGATCAACCTTCTGATGTTAGCACTTTTTCCCCAAAATGTAATTAGAAATAATTTTTGAAAAAACCGTTTTTTTTTTTTCAAGTTATGTTTTTGATTTTAATTTTGGATCTTCTCATTTTTCATTCTATGCGGAATTATTTGAAATTTGGAATGTTATTAACAGGATTTATAATGCTATCATGCTCAATTTTTTTGGGCATATATCTTCTCAAGTTCAAAAGCAAGAAATCGATTGATGTCATAGTAAAATAAGTATAATAATGAATTTTAATTATTAGGATAGGGTAAAATTAATGTTGATGAAGAAGCAAGCAACGTCTTTTCTAATCTCAAAAAGAAGAAATTGAAATCTAAATGGGATATTACAATCAAATCGATTGAAAGCACAAGGGGATCGAAAAAAACAAATGAAGAGGTTAATAATTTGTTTATAATTAAAAAAATTAAGAGAGAAAAAAGAAACATTTTACATGCAATTTCGAATTCTTTGAGTCATTCAAAAGTTTCATTTTGTTCAAATCGAAAAAAAAAATTAGTCTCCATCAGGAAATTCAGGTTTTTTAAAATCAATCAAGGTTTTAATTATTTTTAAGAGGGAAAATTTTTTAATTCATGACAAAAATTATTTCATCATCGATCATTCAAACGCTTCTCCTCATAATCTTGAAATAACTGAGATGTTCGTTATTGAAAAATACCCGAAAATTTCTGGCAAATGTTCCATAATATCTTATATTCATTTGAGCTCAGTTTTCTATTCTTCTTCAACATTGGTTTTTTTGCTTTTTTAAAATATTTATGATTTTTTTTTTAAAAAAAAAGAAAAAAATAGCTTCAAAAAAAGTAGAAAATTTATCATTAATCAGAGATTTTCTCTTTGATGAGCGAATGAAACAATTTTTGAATTATTCTTCAGAAAGTGAAGTAAAATATAAAACAATTTTCAAAAGCGATTTTAATTTAAATTTTTTATAATAATTATTCAGAATGAGGATATTAGCATAGGAAAGGAGCTCATATCAGTCGAAAACATCGTAGGCATCAATAAAAGCCCCAAAAAAACCTTGATGCCAGACAAACCCACTTCCAAAAAGCAAAACTTTCAATTATGGTTGGACATTGTTGAACAAATGATCATTAATCCTTCACAAGTCCAAGAGGTTTCCAAGTCAATAGAAGTGCGAAAAAATGGTTATAAAAAAGTCAAAGATGGAGGCCTGGAATGTTTTCATCGTGAGGAATTGAAATGTCAGGAGGGGATTGTTTTAGATCTGATGAAATCTGCTGGAAAAACATTGATGGAAGGCAAAAACGTAGTGGCAATATCTCTTCCTGTGAGGATTTTCGAGCCAAGATCATTAATTGAAAGGATATGCGATTGGTGGGCCTTCGGGCCAATTTATCTAACCAGAGCTGCTAGAATCAAGGTATACCAATGATTTATTAATTATGATGTTTTTCTTAATAAAGAATGACCCCTTGGAAAGACTCAAGAATGTTATTTGTTTTAGTATTGCAGGATTATATAATGGTTGCAAGCAGTTAAAGCCCTTTAATCCAATATTAGGAGAGACTTTCCAAGTAAGAGCAATGATAATTTTTTATTTAATCATTTATGTTTAAAACAGGCATTTTGGCCTGATGGGACTGAAATTTATGTGGAACACACAAGCCATCACCCTCCAATTTCTAATTTCCTCATTAGAGACTTTGATCAACAATATAAATATTTCGGTTATTACGAATACAAAGCATCATTAAGAGGAAATTCATTGGTTGGAAGACAAGAAGGTCCCAATCGGATTGTATTTAAAGACGGACAAGAGATCGTGTATCGGTTACCACCAATAAAAATAAGTGGTTTGCTTTATGGAACGAGAGTTATTGAACTTTATGAAAACATCACTTTCCGTGATGAAAAAAATGACTTGATTTGCAAATTGCAATTTTATGAAGGGGGTGGCTTTTTTCAAACTAGATTGCATCCTTCAGATTATTTTGAGTATTATAATAAATGTTTTTTTTACTTAAAAAATTAAAAAAGGGGAAATATCACTAATATATCAAATCCGAATTTAATTCTGAGCAAGGTTGAAGGATCTTGGTTGGAATCCGTGGAATTTGATGGCAAAAGGTATTGGGATTTGGAAAAAATCGACCCTGCTAACTTGATAAAAACTAACTCACCATTACCTTCGGATTGCAGATTCAGGGAAGATTTAATATTTTTGGCAAAAAAAGATCTGGTCAAAGCTCAAGAGTAAAAATATTTTAAATTTAAATGGATCATTGTTTTTATATTTGTATGTAGACAGAAAATCAGACTCGAAGTCTTACAAAGAGCTGATAGGACTTTAAGACACAATTGTGCGGATAAGAGAAAGAACAAACAACGCTAATTATTATAATTTTTCGTATTTTTGTAAATTTGAAGAAAAAAATGGAGAAATAAAGACAAAAAATTATTCCAAAATATAGAAAATAAATTTAAATAAAGGAAATACGAACATATGAATGAAATTCATTGTTAGTTATCCTATATATTAGGAAAAATAAATTTTTTATTAAGAATATCTTTTTTTAGAAAATTACTTAATAAACTCTGATTAACCATTGTTAGTGTTGCAAATCATGGTAGATTGGAAGAAGAGAGTTTTCACTTTTGTAGCTGTCATACCTCCGTTATTTTATGTGCTGCATTACAAAATCACATTCGTTTGTCTTTGTCATTGTAGATTTTTTCTATTTTCCATTGCTTAAAAAATCTCCTAGTGGTGGTCTATCTTGCTCAGAAGGAATATAGAATTTTATTGAAAAATGCGTTAGAAACAAATTCTTCGGATGCTGAAGGATTTTTTATTCATGGGATGAACAATTCATTTGTTATTATTTTTTTTTTTTCTATTTATATTGATACAAATGTCATAGATTGCCTTATTGCCGAGCCATTTCTTTTTACAAGGAATTAGTCTGTTTCCAGAAGATCATTACATCCATTTGTTTTATTTTGTAATGCTTTGAACATTTTCTTTTCTTAATTTCTAAGTTAAAAGTTCTCGATTTTGGCTATATGTCTAATTCGGATCTGGGAATTTATAAACGCCACTACTCTTTTGGCTCAAAAGTAAAGAAAATTTTGCAAAATTGGTTATTACGGTAATTTATTTTTTCCAAAGTGAAACAAAAGAAAAACTTGAAAGTTTGGATAAAAAACTTTATGTTTTGGCTTTCTTTCAAATTTGTGCAGATGTCTTCGGTAAAACAAATTTCTAACATATTCTTTTAATATTTTTTAATTAAGGGTTCACCATCTTCACTTTTCCACTATCTTTCCAAATTTATTTCTCAAATTACCCAAAAGGAATAGGCTTCATTTTTTTTTGGATGGCTACGACCATTCAGTCAGATAATGGAGCTTTGTTTTTTGGAGCATTATTCGGAACTCATAAATTCGTGCCTGCAGTGTCTCCCAAAAAAACATTAGAAGGGGTGTTTGGGGCTATTTTCATGAGGTATTATAATATTATTCCATTGATTCATTTAACACACTGTCTAAGCGTTGCCACTGGGTTTTTTATTTCATTGTATAAAAATTCAGGTTTTTTAATTATATGTTTTTTTTCTCAATAAATATATATGTAGGGTTGGACTTTGTCCCTAATTTACCAACATCTCATTATTTGATTCTATCTTTTATAGTATTTCCTATTTAGTTTATTATTAAAATGACATTTTTTTGCTTAAGATGGGAGTTGTTGCTGTTTTCGGAGATTTCATCGAATCTTTTGTGAAAAGAACTGCGAATGTAAAGGATTCAGGAACCATTTTTCCAGGGCATGGCGGTATGTTAGATAGGGTTTAATAATCAATGATATTCAATAAAAATTCGAAAATTCATAGTTGGACTCTTTGGTGATCACAGCTCCAATTCTATTTTTTTATGCAAAAATTTTCATGGATTTTAACACATTGAATTAGTCAAAATAAAAGAAGAGACTCTTGGCAATTTCAAAATTCAAGTTTTTTTTAATTTTTTTTTTTTTCATTTTGTTCCATATTTTCATTTTTACTCATTTTAAAATGAAAAACAAATTTTTAGAAAATAAAAAGCAAATTATCAGATAAGTCTTTTTTTGTTAATTAAAAAATAAATCAATAAAGAATTGAGAAAATATCCCTTTATCTAAAGAAAAAACAAAATTATCTTAATTTTTTTGGCTAAATTAATAGTTCAAAACTACAAAAATTATTCAAAATCCAAGTGTTTTTCCAGCTAAATTCCATTTTAGCTTCAATGCCTAAATCTTACCCTGCTTTAAATTATACCGTCCCTCCCCCTCAAACATCTCATAATAAATATTTTATTTTTCAATGGAAATCGAAAAACGACTTAGCATAGCAAACTCCAAAGAAATAAAAGAACGTTTCGCCAAGGAGAAGAAATTGGGTGAAGGTTCCTATGGTGTGGTTTATAAGATGTTTGACCAGATAAAAGGGGTGACTGTAGCTGTTAAGAAGATCAAACTCTCCTTTGACACTGACAAAAAGAACAAAAATATGGAAGAAGAAGAAGATGATGAAGGTATTCCTTCAACAACAATCCGAGAGATTTCAATCCTTCAGAAGGTGAAGCACAAAAATTTGGTCGAGTAATTAAAAAAACTGAACTTTTTCGATAAAATTTTTGTTTTAGATTGAAAGAAATTTATTATTCTATGTCTGAACGAAGTCTATGGCTTATTTTTGAGTTTCTGGACCAAGACCTTAGAAAATTCCTTGACAATGTTGGGTCACTTTCCATATTAGAAGTGAAGGTTGTTTTATTTTTCTTTTTTTTCTCCTTAACTTCATTGTTTTTCCTTAGAAAATTATGTTCCAACTATTGGAAGGTCTCATCCATCTGCATAGTTCAGGTATTCTTCATAGGGATGTGAAGCCACAAAATGTTCTCATCACCAACACAAAAGTCGTGAAATTTGCTGATTTTGGCTTGGCACGCACCATTGATATCCCTTTGAAAAAGTATACTAGAGAGATAGAAACTTTGTGGTATAGAGCTCCAGAATTGATGCTAGGAGAAAATAAATACTCCTTTGGGGTTGATCTATGGGCTCTTGGATGCATTTTCGCAGAATTGCTCACCAAGAAACCTTTGTTTCAAGGGGATTGCCAAATCGATCAAATTTATAAGATTTTCCAAGTGTTTGGATCTCCAGAGGAAAATTCATGGCCTGGGGTGTCAAAATTACCATTCTACAAAGAAAACTTTCCAAGATTCAGACCATCAGGGATTGAGAATGTGGTGACAAATTTAGGTGCAGATGGAGTGGATTTGCTGAAGAAACTGTTATGTTTGGACCCAAGGAAAAGAATTTCGGCGAAGGAGGCATTAAACCATGATTTCTTCAAGGAATTGAAATAAATTAAATGGAGTTTGAAGAAAAAATTATTTTTTAAGAAATCTAAAAAAATATGAATTTATTAATTTTCTTCTGACTTTTTATGGTTTTTCTTTTTATCTCTGCTTTGCTTTTGTTAAAAAACACTCATATATTCACTTATTCTCTTGTAAATATTACCCTGTGAAAATTTTGTTAAAACAACCTCTGAATTGGAAAAATCAATATTTTTCCGATCGACCCAAACAGCCAAGTACATCAAACAAACTTTATTGCAGAAATTTTTGATTTAATTTCCAAACTATAGGGAATTTTTGGATTTTTGTTTTCAAATTATTATTATTACAATAATTTTTAATGATATTGTAAAAAAATTTTAATATTAAAACACTTTTAAAAATGGAAGTGGTGTCGTAGTTTTTCAAAAAACCAAACAAAATCATTAAAAAAAGGATTTTTATTATTAAAAAATTGTTGATAAAAATGTAAAAATTTTGTAAGTCTTTTTTGAGTTAAAATTCCCATTGATGACTCCAAATCTGGAACTTTCATTTTTTAAAAATGTTTAGAAAACCTTCAACAAATTTTATGCCAAAAATCTGCAATTTTTTAATAATTTTTTGTTTTGAAAAAAAAGAAACTTTTTTTTTATAAAAACATTTTTAAAAAAACGAAAAAAAAAATTTAAATAAAGATAACATAAAATGTGAATGAAATTCCTTGTCATAATCCATATAATTAGGAAAAATAAATTATCTGATCATATATCTTTTTAAAAAATCACTTAATAAATTCTGATTAACCATTTTTAGTGTTGTAGCCATGGTAGATTGGAAGAAGAGAGTTTTCACTGGTGTGCTTTTCGTGCCTCCTTTATTTTATTTGCTTCATTACAAAATCACATTCGTTTGTCTTTGTCATTGTAACATTTTTTCTATTTTTCATTAGTTAAATAATCTGCTAGTTGTGGTCATTTTGCTCAGAAGGAATATAGGATTTTATTGAAAAATGCCTTAGAAAACAATTCTTCTGAGGCTGTACGATTTTTTATTCATGGGATGAACAATTCATTTGTTATTATTATTTTTTTTCTATATTATATTGATACAAATGTCATAGATTGCCTTGTTGCCGAGCCATTTCTTTTTACAAGGAATTAGTCTGTTTCCAGAAGATTACTACATCCATTTGTTTTATTTTGTAATACTTTGAACCTTTCTTTTCTTAATTTCTGGGTTAAAAGTTCTCTATTTTGACTATATGTCTAATTCGCATTTGGGAATTTTTAAACGCCATGACTCTTTTGGCTCGAACGTGAAGAAAATTTTAGAAAAATTGGTAATTTATTTATTTTTTCGAAAGTGAAACAAGTGAAAAACTTGAAACTTTGGAAAAAAAACTATATTTTTTGACTTTCTTTCAAATTTGCGCAGATGTCTTCGGTAAAACAAATTTCTACAATATTCTTTTAATTTTATTTAATCCAAGGGTTCACCATCTTCACTTTTCCGCTATCTTTCCAAATTTATTTCTCAAATTACCCAAAAGGAATAGGCTTTATATTGTTCTGGTTGATTACAGTCTTTCAGTCAGATAATGGAGCTTTGTTTTTTGGATCATTGTTGGGAACTCATAAATTTGTGCCTGCAGTTTCTCCCAAAAAAACATTAGAAGGGGTGTTTGGGGCTATTTTTCTGAGGTATTATTATTCCATTGATTTATTTAACGTACTTTTAAAGCGTTGCCACTGGATTTTTGATTTCATTGTATAAAAATTCAGGTTTTATTTAATTTTAAGTTTTTTTTCTCAATAAATATATATATGTAGGGTTGGTGTATGTCCCTGATTTACCAACATCTCATTATTTGATTCTGTCTTTTATAGTATTTCTGCATTTTTTTTTTATTAAAAATTATATTTTTTTGCTTAAGATGGGAGTTGTTGCTGTATTTGGAGATTTCATCGAATCTTTTGTGAAAAGAACTGCAAATGTAAAGGATTCGGGGACAATTTTTCCAGGGCATGGCGGAATGTTAGATAGGGTAATAAATAATCAATGATATTCAATAAAAATTTTCGAAAATTGATAGTTGGACTCCTTGGTGATCACAGCTCCAATTCTATTATTATATGCGAAAATTTTCATGGATTTTAGTTCATTGAATTAGTCAAAAGAAAATAAAAGAAAATCTTGTTATTTACTAATAGAAGATTCTCAAAATGACAATTTCAAAATTCAAGTTTTTTTCATTTTCCTTATTTTTTTATTTTTACCCAAAAATATCATTTTGATCAAATTTACATTAAAAACAAAGTTAGAAAATAAAAGCAAATTATCAGGTTCAATGGGTTCTAGCTTCTGATAAGTCTTTTTTTGTTAATTAAATAAAAATTAAAATTTCAAATCAATAAAGAAAATAACAGTTCAATATTATTTTTATATTATTACAAATCCAAAAAAGGATTTGAAATTTTTTTGAATTTTTTTGAATTTTAATTTTGAAATATTAATAAAAAAAGTTT
>Ga0302186_10001088_pt1 | contig 23198 bp, 19 predicted proteins | sample II_Bog_E1_2_FD_198782 | JGI IMG/M metagenome (GOLD analysis project Ga0302186, IMG submission 198782) | Peat permafrost microbial communities from Stordalen Mire near Abisko, Sweden - II_Bog_E1_1 | ecosystem: Environmental > Terrestrial > Soil > Wetlands > Peat | place: Sweden: Abisko...
AGACTTGCTAAATATAAATTAGTTGTCAATATGATAAATCACCAAATTATTAGGAAAATCATTAATTAAGTCTGAGAAATGAGTAATAAACTTCAAATACATAAGATATAAAATCCATGAATTCAAAGTTTCATAATTTCATAAATATCTTAGGACTTATTTCATATTCAATTAGTAAATGAATTAATCTCGTGGCTTTATCAGTTGAATCAATCTTCAATTTTATTATAGTTGTATTTGTGTTGAGTTTTTGAGATTTTAAAAAAACGGCAAATCACGCAAAAAAATCCAATTTAACACTATGACTGCCTTAAGAAGGTAATATATAAACAACTGAATTTGTCTTTAATTATTTTGTATTGTTTAATGAAAATTTTTATTTTTATTGAACTATAGTCCTTTCATTTAAATATCAAAACCCAGTTTAAAATTTAGAATATATAATCCAGTAAATGGGATCTTCTGTTGGAAGGAATAAATATTGGGATGCTTCCCCAATCAACAAATAAATAATCACTTCATTAATCAATCCAGGCAATTCCAATGAATAAAGAAGTTCAACTGAAAATGATACCAAACTTATGGAAAAAGGAGATTAATTTAGAGACCATGGATAATTTGAAAAAGCTATGAAATACTATCAAAGAGCACTGATTATCTCCTCAAAAGATAAGGGAAAGGGATCCCTATCAGTTGCAAAAATTCTCAACAGAATTGGCTGGGAGCATAAATATAATAATAAATACTAGTAATCTCTTTAATGTTACATCAATGAATTAACTATCTACGAAAACATGACATAAAAATAATCAGTCGAAAAAGCTAATGTTTTTACAAACATCAGCATTGTGCATTATAGACAGGATCAAATTAAATAAGCCAGCTAATACTATCATAAAGCAGTAGATATCTATTCTAAATTGGGAACGAAATCCATATAGTGTCCTTATACTCTGCACAGTATCGGCTTAATGCACCGATTTCAAGAAAATATTCAATAAACTCTCAAATATTATAATAAAGCGGCAAGTATATATGAAAAAATAGATAAGTAATCAATCGGATGGGCTCATACTCTCCATAATATTGGCATTGTGCATCTAGATCAAAATAACTTTAAAGAGTCACTCAAATACTTGAATAAAGCATTAATTATACACAAAAAAGTAGGAAATGAATCAAGTGGATGGGCTAATACACTCCAAAACATTGGTATTATTTTTAAAAATTAAAACAAACATAAATAAGCTCTTGAATACTAAAAAAAAGCATTGAATATCTATGAAAAAGTTTAGGGAAAGGAATCAATTGGAAGTGCTGATACTTTTAACAGCATTGGAGATATTTATTATCTTTAGAGCAAATTCAGATAAGCCTTCGAATACTACAGTAAAGCCTTGAGTATTTATCAAAAAATAAAGGGAAGAGAATCAATTGATTCTGCTGCTACTCTTTTAAACATGGGAAATGTGTGTATAAATGAGAAAAAATATGAATAAACCCTTCAATACTACAATATGGCACTGATAATCTATGAAAAAGTGAAGGGAAAGGAATCAATCGAATGTGGTCATACTCTTAACAATATTGGGATTGTTTATAAAAATCAAAAAAAGTTTAAATAAGCCCTTGAATTCTACAATCAAGCATTGAGTATCAACCAAAAGAATAAAGGAAATGAATCAATTGAATGCACTGATATTCTCAACAACATTGGTAATATTCATTACAATTCAAATGAATTGAAATAAGCCCTAGAATACTATAACCAAGCTTTGAGTATCTATTAAAAGGTTAGAGGGGAAAAAATATTAATCGGCTGTATTGGTTACGCGAATACTCTCAATAATATTGGTTCAGTGTATAAAAGTTAAGGGCAACATTAAAAAGCTAGTGAATTTTTTTCTAAGTCAGAAGCAATTAAAAATATTTAGAAATGATTGATATATGAAGATAAAATAATAAAATTCTTCCAAAAGTCTATTTTTTAATTAAAAGAAAAACAAAAATTACAGAAATAGTATTATTGAATTTTTATTACAATCTAATTTGCATCATCTTTTTTAGATTGTTTGTGCACAAAATAGAAATAAAAGGACCATAAAATATTTATACTTGAATTCACAACAGAATAATTTGCCAATTGATTGAAGAATAAATATTCTCAAATCAAGCATGAATGATAATCGACTGTAGATAATAGTTATGTTTCTATTGAGTAAGAAGCTGGAAAAAAGAAGAATGATGAATAATAAACATGATAGACGATGGGCCTACGGGATATTATAACAATAATTATCATTTAAAAAATATAAAATAGTATCTATGACAATATCTTGAGATATTTATTTTGTATATAAAAGTATAAATTAAATGGGAAAAATAAAATAAAAGAATAATAAAATTCTATCAAAAAATTTTATCATTAAATATATGATAACTACGTATCAATTTTTATATAAACAAAATAATTATTATTATATTTGAAATAGAAATAATTATTTTGGCAATTAAAAAAGCGAGGAATTTTATAATTTTATTGCCTATTAGATATTCTTAAACATTTTAGTCCTCAATTATATCTAAGGATTAGAATTATTTATCTTTTCGGTTTGCGAACTGACAAAATTATGCAGGAATGATTTAATCAAATAAATAATCAACTCAAAATATTTAAGACTTCATTTTAACAATGATAATTAATTGTTTAATCAAAGAATTAATAGTATAAGACTGAATATAATAATGGGCAAAAAAAGAATTGCTCAAACTCCCATCAACAAATACTTATGCTTAGAAAACTGGCACGACACTATCAGCGAAAGGAAAAAACAATTTCGGAAAAAGATATTCAACAGAGTTATCGATAAGGACATTCGGAGGATAACTGTTCAGAAGAGAATCATTCCAGTCGAAATTTAAGAGATCATGATTGAGGCCGACGATAAATTTGTCCCATTCTAAGAATGCAAACACTTAACTCCCTTTGGTCGCGATGTTAAATTCTTTTGTGATGGCTGCGGAACTGGTATTTAAAAATTGAAAGGATGCTCGAGTATAAAGTGCTCTGTATGCAAAAAGTAAACAACTTGTTTACCAATAAAATACTTCTAACCATCGGCGTCCTATTTTCCCCAAAGGATTTACAACATTTAAGGCAACTGTCAAATTTGCTAGCTAAAATTAAGCAGAGAAGTTCTTGCAATAAGTACTTGCGGACACATTTACCATTTTAAGTGTATTGACAAAAAAACAAATCGGTGCCCACAATGCAAGAAAACATATGCGCAAACAAATGACGTACCTGAAAGCTCAAGCTCTGACTCTAGTTCTTCTAGTTCAAGAAGTCACCGAAGTCGTAGTCGAAGTAGTGATTGATTTTTAAATCTATTTGATTGGTACGCTTAATTAGAAGAGTTAGATTAGAAGGCAACATACAATTAATTCAGAGCCAGGATATAAAGGGAGTCTAAGAGATAAAAAAATAAATAAGAAAATGTGTTGTAGAGGAGATTCATCTTGCCCAAAATTGTTCCATTTTATCTTAAATCAGGTTACCCTTTAGAGGAAAGAGACAAAAGATTAACGAACAAAGTAGAGTTTAAATATTATACTAAATAAGCAAATAATCATCATATTTAACAATGAATAAAGGACTGTAATGTTTATGCTTTTCCTGGAAGTTCATATATGGCCATTACATAATAATTTGAATCTTTCCAGTTTGCTTTAACTTCTTTGTAGATACGTCTATGTGTTTTTTTTTGTCTCAAGAGGATCTAATATAAATTGTCCCAATACATGTCCCTCAATGCTATCTCCTTTCTGATAATTAAAATTAACTCCTTGCAACTTTATTAGCAATGGCAAACTTGTATGATCTTTATGATTTACAATTTTATGAATGCTGAAAAATATTTTATTAGTCTTAGGATTATACTTAAAAGTAACTTCATCATTTTCACATTCACAAAATATAATACCTTTATGGTACCTTTAAAGATCTCTATTTTCTTTGTACTCTTGATACATATCCGAGTAATGAATACAAATAATTCCTGTCCCAATGCCAGCTACTGCACTAGTTATTTTAAACTGTGTTGACTCCATTTTTGTTTTCACATTTTTAAACAGCTTTGATGCAAAGTCATTCATCCGTATTTTATTGAAAGCTCCAACAATGAATTGTTTCATCTCAATAATAAATAATAAATAATTCAACACTTTGATTAAATAAAAATTTAACAGCGAACTAAAAAGTATTAATTAAAATTATAAATTAAATAAAAATAAAAATATTCAGATTTGATTTGCGAATTATAATAATATTGAAATGTTTTAACATACAGAGATGCAAAATAAGAATCATTTTGCCATGATGAAGCCAAAAATAATAATATATAAAATAATATTTTGTTGATATTTTTTAATGGAAATAAGGAAAAGTTGCGAAAAAGTAATAAGTCCTTACAACTGCAAATTTTAATTAAGAGATGGCATAATAACGATTGAGTGCTTTTCGCTTGATAATATTTAATAAATGAGTGCCAAATTTTCTGCTGATAATATCCCCTAAGATGTTAAGATCAGTATCGCTAATACTGCTTAAGAATTGTATGATTTTATTGAAGCACGATAAAATCAAAAGAACATTTCTATAAATTCCTAAAACTGCATCATCCTAAGCTATGAAATCGGAAAAAAGAAAAAGAGTTTTAAGCTGCCTTTACTAAAAAAATATATCAATTAAAAATCGGAATAAACTTTTAAGTTGAAAAAAGAAAATTATTCTTTAAAGGAAAAAATTGCAGAATTGGAGAGCTGGATTAAAATTTCTCAATAAAGATCTCATATTTTGTTCACATAAAAAGATGCATATGAAAGGTGTGGAAATTGCAAGAATACAAAATGTTGGTATGATTGTCACTGCAACGCATGGTATGGGAAAAAAAAGGAACATTTTAATTAAACTGAATGCACTTGCTTATGTCATCCAACAATGGAATAAAAAAGTAATTAGTGATCTCTAAGGCAGATTTTGTCTATTTTTCAGTTTAAATATTCTTTTATTGCTACCAAGATATTATTATTTATTTTATTTTCATCCAAATTTTATGATGATCAGATTTTTAAAATATTTTTCTGAATAAATTTAAATGATAATTATATACCTGCTTTTATTTGACTCTGATCTTATCTAAATTATAATTTCTGTATTTACACTTTTATTTAATATTTTGCCGTTATTTATCTTTCTGATTTTTTTATTATTTGATCAAAGAGATACTCCCATTTGTAAATGCTAATAGACTATTGAGGTGAATTAAAACTTTTATATAGATTTAATTTCTTCAAACTTAAATAATAATTCTCTTTCCCTATTTAGCAATAAAAATAATAATCCTCCTGATGTTAAAAACCCACCCTTTGTAAAAATTAAACTATTTAGGGCTGCCGTCTTTAAAGATCAAAACTTTGCCTGGCAGCTGTTGGATAGCGAAATACGTATTGAGATGTCTGATTTACCATAAGCCAACGACATATCTCAACTCCTTCAATTTTATATGGTATTATTCTTAACAATTAGAGAGGCGTCGAAGTTATGAATACCCTTGTTGATCCCCGCGAGAGTTATTTTCGGAATAAAGTTACAGCCCTACTAGCAAAGAATACAGTGATCAAAACATTGAATAAGCCTAAACCCGAAATCATAACACCTGCCAAATAATTAGAGACACCTAAGCCCGAGAAACTGTAGAAAAAGAAAAAATTAAAGACACAAAAAAGTGCAGGACTCATAAGTTCAACTGGTCTTCAATAAAAAAAGAAGGAGTTGTAGCTTCGATTAGCGTACGCAACATAGTAGCATAATCCAGAAGGAATTAAAAAATTATTAGCCATAACCCAGTAATCTGAAATAAAAATTACAAAAAAAATAGAAACCATCATGAAATCTCATGAGGAATAGCTGAACGAACGTATCAATCGACGCAAACTTAAGACTGCCACATGTAAATCGCGTAATGACGATATGAATGAATCATATCAATAGCTGGATCAGAACAATAACACTAATGGTGATAGTTCCCCATTGCGAATGCCAATCTTTAATGCAATAACTGAAATCATCCCTGAAAGTCCAATCAAAAACACAGACCGTAGATAATATAAAAGTCTTTAAATAATTGTTCCTTCATCCCGTTAGCGTAATAAATCAGTAGAGTTAACTTTTATCCGCATATGAATATTCCCCACTGATCGTGCAAACAATCACTTATATTCTTTATTTAATTTACTCCATAGATATTTAAGATCGGCATTGAATTGCAAGTTTTAAGTTTATATATTTATTTGGATGGTAATTAAAATAATATCCATCTTACTCTTGTTGGCATTCACATTTTCAAAAGTTACTTTCGAAGAATATGAATAGTTTTAGAAAGAAAACCCTTAAAATTTATTGGAAGAAGTGGATTTTGGGGAAGAGGAGCATTTTCCTGAGTTGGAGAAGCTGATATTTCTAACTCCATGGAATCGAAAAGGTCCGGAACTGACTCTCAAATACGCTCATAAGATAGACTACGTGAGTCCTTGCTGGTATTCACTACAACTAAATGCCAAAGACACTCCAATTTTCGAGAATTAGCACAACTATGATGAGAAATTTGCAATCTCTTTAAAGAAAGCAAACCCCAAGATAAAACTAGTTCCGAGAGTATACGTGGATGGAGGAGACATTAAATTGTTTCAAACTATTGGAAGTAATCAGATGAAATTTAAACAAGCAGTTAAACTAATGGCCCGCATTGTAAAATAGAAGAATTTAGATGGATTAGTGTGGGACACTCCCTATAACTTTTATGAAAAAAGCAGAAATAGCCTCAATCAACTCATCACAGAAATTATTAAGGCAGTGAGAGCTGAGATCGGTAGCGATAAGATCATTTTCTTTAACATGGCCAATCCGATGGATCATATGAATACACTTGAAGTGGAATTATACAAGCAATTACCAGTAAACTACATTCTTATTCAAAACTACGATAAGGGAGATAAATATATTGACATGGTTGTCAAGTCCATTGAGTGGAGTAAAAAGCTTGGTGAAGTCAAAACAATGTTGCTGCTACCATTCTTTACAGTCAAAATGGGAGTAGGCTCGCTTTCTACTCAATAGGCAGTAACATCTCTTAAAAGATTAGGTGTTGCCAATGCTAAGATATAAAATGGAATATGCTTTTTCTCTGAAGCAAAATCAAGAAGAAATTACTTAATCCCCTGCCTAACATATTTTAAACGTGTGTTTTCTTTAGCCTCTTCAGCCAATGTGGCTGTTGGGTTTTGGTAGGGAGGAAATGGCCTTGAAAACTATTACAAATTTCTATGATTGGCTATAACTTATATTTATTCTATTCTTGTATCCAAAAGGCTTTATTTCTCTAAATATTAATAAAGGCAACAATCATTCTGTGCCAATGCATTAATGTAGTGATTAGCAATAAAGCGATGATGAATCATTCTAGTCTAACTCCCCGTCCAGCGAAGAACCCTCCTGCTTGTGGTTGTCTAACTGGCCCTTCTCCGTGTCTTCCATACCACCAGTTTGCGAACCATCTGGGTGTTGGTAGGTAGTCCTTGTGATATCGTACTACTGCGATGTCCTTCACGAAAATATAAGCGTGGCCTAACATGATTCCAACGACATAAGGTATCAGACTACTGCCAAATAAGGTCATTGCGATTGCATATACGAAGGGAAAGTATCCAGCTGCATGAGAGAATTTTTACTTTTAACTTTAAATCCGAACATGAAGGTGACTTCCTCGTGAGGTAATCTTTTGCACCAAATATAAATAAGGGCCATGAGAAACGGGTTGGTGAACCAGAAGATGTCGATTATACTGCCAATTATAAGGCAACCAAGAAATAGCAGTACCAGCAACCACAAAAAATCAGCATATCTTTCCTTGCTGAAAATTTGTGTTTCGACTTTCATCAGTGCTATGTAAGCGAAGTAGATGTTGAATATGAAGCTGAAGTTGAACTTACCCATGTAGAAGAGGGCACTGATAGGACGCCATATATTAAACTCAAGAAAGGTCTGTCGGAAAGAGTAAAACAGTAGTGTTGGAGAAAGGACCCCTAGCGTGCAGAGGAGGGTGATGACTACACAAGCGGCGAGATATGTGCGTGTGGCCAATGGTTTCGAGAAATACCATACTTTAAAATCGCCAACTGCGTCTTACATATTCTTTAATTATGATGTGGAGCTCACCAATTAACCAATATCCGTAGCAAAATGAAGAAAGATAAATCTGATGTATAAATATTAATGTTATTTTTTTAAATTGCTACGTGTCTTTTAATTTAAATATTGTTCGAATTGGCTATTATTGGCTGCTTAAAATAATATCAATTTTATGGAGCAACTCGAATACTGCAAGAAAAAACTTTAGGTGCCTAGCTTTCCAGAGACTAAAATCAAGGAATACGGCTACGCGGGATCATATGAAGTCATTGGAATAGCCACCATCGCTGCCCTTATTTGCACATTAATCACAGGAGATACTTTTGCCATCTACTTTGTTAATGGATTCCTACTTCCACTCCTTTTCAAATATTATGGTTGCAATTTTACTAACTATTGGGAATGTTTTGCTGTTTTGCTACTATTCAGGCGAATAACCTCGAGATGGGCCATGCTAGATGTATATTTTTGATGATTTAGGCGGTACTATTGATATGCTTGTGGCATCCAAATATTGGACTTGGCAATGAAATTATCAAAAGAATCACTGCAATTTTGCCTGTAAAGAAATGATTATTCACTATCATACTCATTGATTTGCACATCATCATCGAGTTAATTATCAAATCATACATCTCTACTTTCCAATTATGCTAATAGATATGGTAGGCCTAAATATCTTATCAAATTACTTAACATTTTCAACTGATTTATTGACTATTTGATTTGAGAAGTCTCCATCTTGGAAAAAGAATATTTTGGTTTATTAACAGGTATTATTTAACAGTTACTTCCCCTAGATAGTTGATTGTTATTTTATGAGTTTTGGCTATTAAATATGCACAATCTGCCGACTTTAAACTTATTTCTCATATTTTCCGAGCTTTAATTAAAAATTAACAAATCTGATGTAAAATTGATTTGAAACAATATTATTGAAAATCAGCAAATATTCTACCAAAAAAGTATACATTGATATTTATTTACATTTAACTCAAAATTAACATCAAAATTTAGTAGCATTAAGGAAGTATGACTCGTTATTCGGAACATATTTAATTCAACCTGTTTTATCAAACATTCATTCTCTCTTCATGAAATCCAAAGCAGAGTTGAATTACTTTCCTAAAACATGAGGCAAACAATGGCGATAAATTTGTTGAGTCCTATTCCTACTCCTAATCTTATTATAATAATAGGCTTAAGGGGTATGGAGACTGGTAATTATTTTGATTTGAGAGCAATATGCGGAAAAACGGTAGACTCTTTCGTCATAACCGGTGATCTGTCAAAAGTAGAGAGTTTCACCGAGCAGGAGGTTAGTTCAGATTTAAAAGATAGTTGTACACATAATTTGAAAGATACCTGCTAAAACGATAGTAATTCTGATAACAGCCTAGAGGAAGATTTAATAAATCTGCCATCAAACAACCTGGACAACTTATTTAAGTGTTTTAAATGCTGGGGGAGATCGTGCTACTTGCACACTAATAATGATATATGCCCAGAGTGCCGAGGCACAGGTCTAATTCCCTCATCCCATTCGATGGCTACTATCCTCGAAAAACTGTTGCTACTAAAGTTACCGATGCTCAGAGAGAGCGAAAATGAAAAAACTTTCTCTGATTAAAATTCATTGAATTCACTGTCCTTTGACAACATGAATACCCTTGAGGAAGAATAGGGTTTTTCTCGGAAGAAGGAATGCTGTCATCCCTTGAGAAAGATCAGCGAATAAATGGAGGAGACATAGATTTTCAACAATCAATTAACCTCTTTTGGCAACTCCCTTGCAAACAATGAGATGGAGCCGCCAACTAGGATGGAATAATGCAATTTTTCTTAAGTTAGTAGCGTCAACTATTATGGCTCCTAAATAAGTTATCCTCCAGCTCGTTGCTAAAATCTATTCCCTTCTTTCACTAATGAGACACATTCTTCCTAATACAAAGTGTACCCTGAGGGAAGAAATAGAAATCCAGAATAAAAGATAAAAAATGCTGAACTGGAATGTTCGTTTGAAGTGCCACCTCATTAAAAATATAAAACGCGAAATTCCCAAAACGGCTACTCTTCAGTTAAAGATTTAGATCTACGGACAGGATAAAAATATGTCTTTTACAACTATCAATGCGATATGTGCGGAATTTCGCCCATTGTCAATAAACGAATTCACTGCTAATAGTGTTCGGACTATGATCTATGTGAAAAATGCTACCTGATGAAAGCCGAGTCTCATGAACATAATCATTTTACGGTCATAGACGGTTACTCTCTCCTTGCAAAGAAAAAAGCACTTTTCCAAAAACAGTCGTAGACTATGGTGTTTATTACGAGTCACAGCTCCATTAAATGATTGTTTGCTTCACTTCTCTTCCTTCTTGGACCTATCACCGGAGAAAACTTAATTTAAATATACTTGATTATAAAATAAATGTTTTCCTGAGTTATTGATAATTAAATTGAATAATAATTATTTACTTCGAGCCATCTTATTTTAATTGAAAACTTAAATACTAATATCCTTTCATTTCGATTATTTGAATCATCAAAACTTCAAACAAACTCAGGTTGAATACATCCGTTCTTTACTCTCAAAGCCACAAAAGAACCGTTGGCCGGCACATTCATTCCCTACACCCAAGATTTCAATAACTCGCCAATATGCACTGGATTTGACCATTTTGTAAAGTCTGCTGTTGGCATGGCTGCCCTATTAGCCGGTGTATCTATGACCTCTGGTAGTATAGTAATGACTTTTCCATCAATGTGGTCCTTCTTTGCTGCCTTTTCTGCTAGATTCGTGGCTAGATAGTGAACCCCTGTTTTAGCAAGAGCATATCCGATCATGTCAGGCTGAGGTTCCTTGTAAACTGCGTTTGCTCCAGTGAAGATTACCAGTCCATTGCTACTCAAGTATTTTGTGGCAAGGTGAGCAGCCAGTAGACTAGGGTATAGATTAACCTCATGCATAAATCTTACTTTTTCAAAGTAGTCATCATCTTTAATACTGCCCCCTGCCCAACCACCTGCGGACACGATCACAGCATTGAATTTAAGACCTAACTATTTGATAGACTTAATAGTATTTTGATTGTTTTGGAGGATAGAAAATTCCCTTTGAAGGACTATGTTATGTTTGGCCTGATCATGAGAGCGAAAGTCGACATTAACAACATTGTAGGGCGAAAAAATACTAACAATGTGTTTGCCCAAATATCCACTTCCACCAATACAAAGGATGTTTTTCATCTCCGATATCTCTATAATTATAATTAGTAGCATTAGTTACGGTAGAGAACATATATGTAATAAATTGGCTGACTTATGGCATTATTTCCAGATTAAATTAAAAATGTTGATGAGGAGATAGAATTTGGAAGATTTGGATTTTACTCAAACTTTAATTTGAATAATTATATATCACCGCATGACAGAGGCGGAGTCTTTACCTGAAACTGTCGTTAAACTGGGTGTTTATAACTCTAAAACTTCTGATCAGACGGAGGCAGAAATTAAAGCTACTAACATTCAACCCACCCGCAACTTACTACGACTCTAATTCATCAAGAAGCGCAAAGACTTCAACCAACCAGTCAAATTTACTGAAACTGACAGCGACAAAAACGCACAATTCTTGTCATTCAAAGATGACCAACTTGGCTTGCGCGAAAAAAAAGTTATGGAGATCGGGTAAATGTGTAACTGATGCAGATTACAAGGTTCATAACCATATACTGAAACAGGTACACAAACCTTTTTCAAGCGAAAGATTAATAAATGTTTGCAAATTAATGAGAATGCAGGCTCGTAGGCATAGCTAAGAGTGAAAGATGATGACTTGGCGCACTTCCTGGATAACGTTTACCCTGAGATGGAGGGAGCATTGCAGTCCAATTAAACCATTGATATCTTCCAGAATGATTTTGATGTGCTCCCCGAAGACCAAGCAGGAAGCAAAGAGAGTGCTGAACTGAGTAATACTATCAAGTAAACCAAAAACTTGTTCTACTTGAAGTCCAAGGGCAAAAAGGTGAGCTGCATTCAGTTTCAGCCGTGGTTGCAAGGTCGTAAGAACCCACCAATAATCGCTGAATCTTTCATATAAAACTTAACATACGATGAGAGGGTAATCTTTTCGATGAAATCCTCTAAATCTTTCATCCTATTCTGGAATTATGAGGACCTCCACGCTATTGATCCGTTACTAATCTTAACTTCTCCCCTTGAAGTGTTAACTTTTGAGTTTAACCCAAAGGATCCTAATTTTGTCGTGGCTGGGACAATCAATGGGCAGATCATGCTGTGGGACCTCAAGAATATTCAAATTGGGCAGAGTACGAAGAAGAAGGGTAACAAGTCTTAAAAGAACGAAATTCGGGAAATTGCCCCAAGTCTGATGTCTGCTCTGCAGGATCCCACTAACATTACTCCTGTTACTGATCAGATCAAACGTAATATCCCATCTCATAAATCTCCTGTTGCTTGCTTGAAGTGGTTCCCTGCTGGGCTTGAGATTGAAATGCGCAAGTCCTACTCTGCTCTTTTGCAAACGTCTGGAAGTGAAATCAATCAGTTTGCTACTATCTCTACTGACGGACAAGTTCTATTATGGGAAAAGAAATTCTTAGATGCTCAAAAGAAGCCTATTAATGACGTACATTCTCTATTATTTAGTACTCTTTAATTAACTGGAAAGCTGGTTATGGATTTCATCTCTTTAGGCCAGAAGGTGGAGGTGCTATGGGAGGATCACATATCGCATTTAATAAAAATGAAAAGCGTACTGTTTTTACAGGCACAACTGACCAAGGTGAGCTATTTGTATGTGATTGGGCGGCTCGTTCAGCTGATGAGGCTGGAAGCAAAAATGATACTATAATTGCTTACTGGAATCAGGAAAGAGGATATCGCCCTGTAGTAGCATTGGATTTGCTTCCATCAAATGAATCTATAATTCTTACAGTATATGACTTTCATTTCTGTATTTGGAAGAATAATATTTAAGTTCCTCTATTCAGCAGCAGCGTCACTAAAGGCAGCTATCATACCTGTGGATGTTGGAGTCCCAGCAGACCCGGAGTCTGCTTTATTGGTAAATCAAATGGTACTATCGATATATGGGATTTTATGGATCAGTCTCATAAATGGACTATGCAGTATTCTGTGGGCTCAATAGGCATCTCTTCAATGAAGTTCCATGAACAGAGTCATAACATTTTATCAGTAGGATCTCAGGAAGGGACTCTTCATATACTTTAACTCCCATTTACTTTGGTGCGCAAGGTTGGAGATGAGGATACAACCATGAACGAATACTGGTAGCGAGAAATTGAAAGCGTAAAATACTTCAATAGACGGTTGGAGAAACGCTTCGAGGAGTCTCAGGAATTGAGAGCGAAATTGGATCTATAGGAAAAATTACGTATGCAAAGAGAGGAAAAAAAAGAGAAAAAGTAAGACTAAATTCGTCTCATCAATTAAGAGTACAACAGTTTCACTGAGAGTTTCCTCAACGAATTTGTTTATAAGATAGTGCCCTAAAAGAAGGAAGAAGAGCAGCCCAAGAAGATAGGTCGGAGGTGATCTTCAATAAATTATCCATCATTCTATTATACTAACTAAATAATATTTGCTGATAAGAGATTTTATTAAAATCAAACACTTAATATGAATTATAACAGCCTTAGAAGACTCCAATTCTCAATTTTGGTTGAAACGGACACCATCTCTCCCCTTTGTCTGATTATCACCATAGTGCATTCATTGAACGGTGAAATGAAAAGTCCATATACTGCTTGGTGTTCTCTACTCACTAATAGATTGGGCATATATACTGAAATTTATTCGATGCTATTCATCAGTTTTTTGTCCAAGGGGCGGTAACTACCGGAATATTAGAATTCTTATGGGCCTGCATCCTGAGTAAATTCCTTCTCAGTTATTGGCGAAAATTCTCCATAGTTGGTCAATCCAACTGGAATATACAATAGGATCTTCCTGTTACCCGTTTCTATAACATAGCTGATCTAGCATTTGATAAACAGCTACGAAGCTAATTCCTGTTTTGCCTCAATTTTATGAATCATATAGCTCTTAGCCGCAATTATCTCGCCCTCATACTTCGATACTCCATCCACAAGCATAATAAATTTTTACAAATCTTTATTACGCTTATTACCGATATGAAGTTTGATGTTGGGGCATTAACGATAACTGACATTTATATGAATTTCCCCATTTGAATAGAGATTCCACTCATCTCGTAGGCAAGCCATTTTTATATTGCTCAGAAATCTCGGGTCAGCACTTACTTTGTTCTATTAGAATATTTATTTAATTCGAATGATTCCTAAATCACAGTCCTTGCGAATATTTGTACGAAAAGTATTTAGCTGACTGTTTGCTTGCTGCTGGAATAGAGTTGAACTGAGATTTAAAGAGCCATCATCTCGCTCGATAGCCTAGAATTATGTTCTAAGAGCATTAATCTCATCGATAATAGCATTGGCTTCGTCTTTGATAATAAGAGGGCGTGGAAAATTTGAAGTTTTGATGGAAGTGACTAAACTTTCGTATTAATCCGACACCTGCGCCATCATTTTGGCAAGTTGTGCTTCCAAATTTTTTTGATCCTAAATCTGTTGGTTAATTTCCTTGATTTTCCTCCCAAAGCCTTCCATTTCAGCGTCATAGTTAGAGTTGTTTAAACTGGTCACTAATTTTTCTGTCTCCTCTTCCATTTTCTTACATTCGTAGACCATTCTCTATAGTGAATCTTAATAGTAATGTATCTGCTTCTCTATTTAAAAGTATTCTTATTATTTTTGGTGGTTATTTTAAGTTGGTTTCTTTTTAAAAGCACTTACGACAATTCGTGAGGGTGGCTTTTCGATTACTTTTGAAATTTTAGGATTGCTTGGGATTTACGATGAGTTTTCAACTCTTCTTAGAGTGAACTATTTCTTTGGATTTTGAGAAAAAACAGTTTGAGAAATATTTTATCCGAATTTTGGTGAAGGACCTTCCAAGCCAATGCCATGTTCAACACTGTGAACAGTGGTCGTGAGAGGTGCTAAAGCCTCCGCGCCCGAGTATGTTCGTTTGGCTCTAATAGATGGCTGTTCAGAAAGATTTTCAAATATGTTATTATTTGTGTTGGAGTCTTGATCCTTGTCAGGTTCCTTATCTTTTTTTGACAATATACTGCTGCTGTGTTTGGGATCGAATTTATCACTTTTCATGGTTTTGTCTCCCAAATTCATAAAATCTTAGAAGGCGAAGCCTGCAAATCCCTCCTTGGTTGTAACCATCTATTTTTGTTTGGTCTGTGATATATCGAGCTCATAATCGAAGTTATACTCACCAGAAAGTGTACTGTGCATCTGGAATTAATCACCTTGATTCGAATAATAACTATAGCTTAGCAATATTATGAATTTAGCTTTAAATAGAAGAGTGATGAGATATTTAAAAAGATCATATCACTGCAGGATATACGTACGCTTTTGATGCTTTTCATGACTTTTCATTTCACGCAAAGCCGCATCCCACCCCTTTATATTCTCCAAAGGATCATGTATTTCCTTAAGGCAGAGTTATTCCCCTTCTTCCTTGATTGTACGATAAAATTGGCAACTATTATCAGGATAGTCTGGCATGAGTAGATCGAAGAAAGCTGATGTTTCAATAGCTTAAATGCGGTGAATGTTGTAACTGTCTGGTACAATGGTTGAAATTTTGTCGATATCGCTTCCCTTGATATTTTCGTAACGCACTCGATTGATGGGGCAGACATGAATGTTATGTGGACAGCTTTTCAGGGATGGCACATCAATAGCAGAAATTCGTAGCTGTCCATGCAAGCATTTAGAAACCCCGACCATATTAGGATGACTATGCCAATCAAACTTTTGGCCAGCAGGCACCACCACAAAAAACAGTGTATATTTTGGCTATACTTTTATCGGTAAGGCTATGATGAAGTTTGGTTCCCGCAAGTCTGACATGATTTAGCTAATGTCAGGCATTTGAATACGTTGAAGCTCTTCTAGCACCTGTTTGAATTGTTCCGTCGATGAGAATTATTTTGCATCGAAATCAGGATAGAGACTCACCACTCCACTAATGAGGTCTAACAATTATTTGATAGTGGAGCTTGTGGCTAAGATCTCTTGCATTGCCAATAATTTTTCTGAAGAGGAGGCCATTTTCAATAATTATATTATCAAGCAGTTATTCATAAATTTATTTACTGTTATTGAAGAATTTAACTCCAAATTGCTGTTGCTGATGTTGTTGTCTATCCCTGTTTGGTAAGATCGAACTGAGTCGAATTTTGCTTCAATGAATTGAAATGAATCTCCGCAATTCAATATTTATTATATTTAGTTCTTTTATTGACTCGATATACGAAACCAATAATATATCCCTTATGCATAAATAGTCCCCAAATAATGCGAATTCTATTGGTGTTAAAATATTGTGAGGATCTGATCTCACAATTATATTTTTAAATCAACGAGATGAAAAGTAAAAGTACGTGTGATATTATGTAGCCATTGCATTCAAAAATCCTTTCGATTTGATGGAGGAAGAAGATGTACCTATGAGCACGCCTTCTCATCTTCATGATAAGTATGTTCCCCCCGCATACAACGTCCATACGCCTCTTCCTTTTAATCCATATGAAATACCTCGCTAAACTTCTCCTCCAAAACAAGATAAAAAAGAAAACAAAATTATGACAAGCTCCGCTCCATCACCACAGTCTAATGATTTTGCCTCCCCCTTCGGCCCTAACGAAAAGGATTCATAGTTTGATCCCTAGTCTATGAGGCATACTTATACTTAAAAGCCCCCAAGAGAATATAGATAAGATGAACTTGATGAGAATGGAGATCCTCCATTGCTAGATGGTACCACTTGCTTATTAAGATATCGGTATTGAACCATAAAAAATCAAATAGAGAATTAAATTGGTGTTAATAGCTGGACAGCCAAGCTACGATATGATTCACGACCCTGATCTATCCGGACCAATTTTAATTGGATTAGCTTTAGGATGTCTATTACTTTTAGCAGGAAAAGTGCATTTCGGAGATATCTACGCTATGTTTATTTTGGGTAACGTTCTGATCTACTTCTTGCTCAATTTCATCTCTCAAGTACTATCTTCACTATACAGAAATAAATGGTCCCGCTGTACAGCATAATGAGCACGATGGGATACGGACTGCTTCCGATGTTGGGACTAGGTGGGGTTGGTGTATTTGTTTCATTAAAGGGAGCAGTGGGCATATTAGTTACATTATGCATCGCAGCCTGGTCTTCCTTCGCTGCTGGCAACTTTATGGCTGTTCTAATCCGCGACACCAAAAACAAGCGCGCCCTTATAATATATCCGCTCTTCCTTTTCTACGTATCTTTCACATTAATCATTCTATTTTGATTGCTGATGCTTCATAACTGCCTATATTTACCAACAATATCTATATAACGTGAATTTATGATTTCTATCGGCATTTTATTCTGTTAGAGAGTGTTCAATTTGCTTATGTTCGATTCAAATTTAATATTAAATGAAGAGGGCTTTGAAACATCAGCAGTCCAGCAAATCCAATAGATCAATCGGCAGTCGTGCCTTTTCTGCCTCAGTTCACGATCTCAGAACTCAATCCGAAGATACAATGTCATCACAGGCAACAGTCTTTACTGAACAATCGCAGCGGATGGGTACTCAAAATACCGCGAGATCAGACTTTGACGACTATGAAGACATCATAGGGGAATAAATTGACACTCTGTTCATAACAGCCGAGTAGGAAAAGAAGATTCAGAATATTCTGTAATTCGCGCGCAAGGGGGTACTAGAAAGGTTAGCTAGAAAATTAATCAAACGAATGCATTCGAACTGCCTGTTCGCGTTATTGATCCGCAAGTAACTGAAACCAGCAACATGAGATTCTGGAAATTCGCGTCCGAACTTCTTTATGCCTCAATGAGTATCTATGACAAACGCGTTTAAAATGTGTTTCAAAACACAAACAAGATGTTTGACAACCTCATACGTATTCAGGGAAAACCGGATAAACCTCTTTCTGAAGAGGAAATAGAAGAAAAAAATCGTAAGCAGAGGGGTACACTTATACATATGGATATTGGGGAAATTGGATAGGCCGAAAACATATCGACCTATGAGATTGCAAAGGTTAACTGTGAGGAGGAGGCTAAAATCAACATTAAAAATCTAAGTAGTCAATTTATACCTGATCCTCTATTCCACAAAAGACTTCAGGCATTCGATTCAAGCACTTTAAAGAGTTTGTTTCTCAATGTCTTCGAGTGTGGTGAATAAATGCAGATTACCTTCTTTAAGAGTGACAATAAAAAAGAAGAGGGTAGAGTTAAAATGTAAATTGAGGACATGTCGATAATTAAGTAATAGGACATTAAATAAGAAGATCTTCCTCTTCCTCAAGTGACCACAAAAATACCACAGTTTATCCATGACGAACTGCAAAAGCTTAATTTTATTGGCCAGAATAGTGATCTCTTCCAGGACATGCAAATTTTTAGACATGATAATTTGAGAGGAGAACCGATCGAGGGAAATATGGTCATAGATATAGCTGCTACTGATATGTTGCAATTCAAGCAGAAATAGTTTTCAGAGGTGAGTAATAGTGAATAAAATACTTATTCTTTGGATCACGCCAATGAAGCATAAAATATATTTCAGTTCAACTTCGATTCAAAGGACATAACTTAGCTTGAATAATCTAGTCAAGAGATACTCGAAACGCAATCGAATCTACTTCCTTCCATTGATGATACTCTTGCTGATTTTATGATTGACGAGGACCATACAATGATGAATCCTTGGTAGTTAGAATTTAAGGGGTCAAAACTTCAGAGGAAAAAAAATAACCACTTGAAGCCTAGGACTGCTATGAAAGAAAAAAAGATAAAGCCTCCTGTTGAAAGTGGCGAAATAGACTTTAGCAGTTAGATGGTAGATAGATAATCAATTTTAAAAATGAAAAATACAAGATAGAATAAATCAAGCAAATGCTATTACGATAATTTTCTGGCTCCAAAGTCAATGTATTTATAACTCCATTTAGGGATCCTTTCCTCGAGGTGCATAAAAAGCGGTTAAGAAATAATAAAAGATAACACTACCAGAGTTCTCAAAATTATTTGGCTGCGCCAATGAAAAACCTTCCTTCATCATCATAATAAGCATTTTTCGAGCAGGACAGGAATAATGATGACAATATCCAACTGAACGAGCAAGTCGACAATGAAGTTGGAAATGATTATGGTCACGAGAACAATAATTCATAAAATTTGGAGATTGAGGGGCAGCCAACTCAAAATAATAGCAATTCTTATCGCTCAGGAATTCGAAATATTCGAGATATAAAAGAAAAAATATACCAAAATTTAGCAAAAGGAGGCCATATAAAGCTGAGTGAGATAGATTTGCAATTATCACCTTCGAGCATATTAGTGCTCTTTTTGCATTTGGTAAACGAACGAGACTTGGATGTGGAGTCAATCGATGATTAAACTGACATCCTTATTTCTTACAGGGATCAGTGATTTTATTGTTTTCACTTATCTCTATTCTCTTGGTTGGGCATATTTTTCAATTATGATAAAAAAAGATGATTAAATCAGAGATTAGCTTTAGGCTATTTTTTCTTATTCTGGGACATAGCCATCAACATTTTGTAAGTGGGTAATGGATTCGCTAATTCTATTCTGATCATCCACAATTTTTCTTGATTATTTTCAACTGAAACTTCTCCCAGAACTTCAGCTCCAAGCTGTTTCAACATTTTAAGGGATACTGGACTTGATATTCTTGAATAGTAGTATTTCCATCCAGCGACCTTGCCGATGTTGAAACAGTGCCACCAAAATTTGAGAGAATATCCTCCCTTTGCCTCATTGGGGTCAATGACTCCAAACAGTCCATATATAGCATCTCCTCTTTTTATTCCAGTTAAATTGAGCTTATTTTCGAGGACCTTACCAGCTTTTCCCAATTTGGAAAACAGTTATAGGTTGCTTGGCATTGATGGTAAAGTTAGATAGTCCATGAGCTCATATTGCAGTGACACTCCAATAACCTTTTTATCTTTGAGTAGAACCTAGATTATGAAAGTATTACATAGGACCAGCCTCCTTCAAGAGCAGGAAGTATTTTTCCTCTCATAATGGGGTAGATCTGTTCATAGCTGGGATTGTATTTTTTCCAAATGTCGTTGAGGTTGAGGAAGCTGCGAGTGAGTACATCTGCTGCTTATTCCACATGTTCGCTCCTCAAATCAGTGACTTAGATATGTTGATTCATTAATTATTATGATTTGTGTTTCGTCATACTGATGACATAAATGATTCAACTACTCAATACTACTACTTGTTATATAGCAAAATATGTATAAATCAATTTTTATAGAAATTTAATAGTCAATGCTTGGAAGAGGTTAATTTCTTGTTGATTAGTTAGTAAATGATGCATAAATTCATGTTGTCTTTGAATATTAGGTTGAATTATTTTAGATTTTGAAAATCTTATCAAAATAAATTTATGATATCGACCTGAATTTTATTATCAACTGTGACTTCTTCTACTTATTTATTGGCCATTCAACCTCAAGGTTGAAAGAATGTAAAATAATTGATAACAATAAAGAAGTATGTTAAAAACAAGTCAATTATTGTTAGCTTTAATAATGTCTATTTTTCAACTTTAATTTATAACCTGCATCATCATAACAGTATTTTATCAATACTAAATTGCTGATTGATTCAGTGGTTTAAAACGTAAATCATAAATTATAATTTTAAATTATACGTTGCTTAGTATCATATTTTTTTAAATCAATCTTATTTCTTCTAAAGGTTACTCGACAGTTAATTGATTTTATTCTTAAATTACATCAGGAAAGGCTTTATTTTTGAATAGATGATTGTAGCCCCGTTATTGGCTCGGGGATAAAACATCCATACATATACCAATAATCGCAAGGCGGAAAAGCCGGGAATGAATTGCAAAATGATCCAAAAGAGGTCATCACAAGTTATTAGTAATCCAAACACGATCCAATAGGTCAGCCATATTTTTTTTTGCTCATTATTTTTGCTTTATATGGCCTATATATTGATCGAGATACTTTGAATGACATGTATGCAGGATAAAGCATGCCGAAAAGAGTTGTAAGGAGGTCTGACATTACTTCAAAAATTGAGAGAAATGACACTAGAAGAAATATCACAATGAAAATATGAGAAGGCCGCATGCCGGTCTTCTGGTGAATATTTTGAAGAAGAGGAAAGCCTTAAAGATCTTTATCGATATTTGAGAAAAACGAATAGAGTAACGACTTGAACTCACTCTGACTCATAAAGTTGATATTAATATTATCAAATAGCGGATTGAGCTGTAATTTAGTCAAAATATACAGGATGATTAAAAATTCAAGTAGTATTAGGCTGAGAGGAAATTTAATATTAAATATGAGAGTTTATTGATAATAAAACAGCAAATACTTTTGATTTTGCATCCTTCCTATTTCTGGATATCATATGTGCATTTAAAATTAAGGAGTTCTAAAATAAGCATTTAAAATATGAATTTAAGGCATTAAAAATGGCTGCCTTTACTTGGATAAAGATTTACAAACTTAAACTTATATTATTTAGTAAAAGGAAGGAGTAAAATACAATAAAAATGGTAAAATGTACGTAAAATCTATTTGTAATGAACCCAATCTGATCATATCACGCAAAGGAAAAGTAAATAATTGAAAGTTAATTTTCTTTAAATCATATTCAGGCTTGAAAAAGATAATGAACTTATGGGGAGTAATTAAATTGCTTTTCTTTATTATCCAACTAATGGTGTTTTCAAACAATGTTTTTAAAATTAATCAGGCTTGTTTGGAATTATTTAGAATATTTTTTTGTTTTTTAAACTGTATGCTCTTTCCTTTATAACTATTTCAACAAGACAAATGGCTTTAATTCTTTTCTCCTTATAGTGATAATTATAATTTAGGTCCATGTTCCAAATTGGAGATGATGTCATGAAGGCTAAGATTTGTTTGTATTATTATTCTGTTGATGACGGTAATTTATATTACGTCATATATTTTTGAAATTACCACATATCTTAAAGGTAATTGATTTTATTAATTGATTTATTGAATGCAGACTGAAGAAAAGCTTACTGTTGTTCCATTTCAAACTGAACACATTGAATAGGCCTCTCATTTGTTGGCTAAGACTTTCATGACCATGAACCCCATATGGAAAGATTAACATTTTAACTATGAGGAACTTCTTGGCTTTATGAGGGGCAAATGCGTGGAGGCAGTCGCAGATGTTTCCAAATACAACAATTTCACCATGAGTTGGGTAAATATTTACTAATTTAGATTTTGCTAAGAGATGGCAAGGTGGTCGCAGTTAGCACCAATTATGAACTCACTAACTATGTCAAGAAGCTCAACAAAAAGCCTATTGGAGAAGTATCTATTTACGCTTATCTCAACAATCTCAGCTTATAATTCTGGAAAAATTTTGACATTTCCCAATACAAGGAAGGAGAGGCTTTTTATGGTGATTTTATTGGAGTTAACCCTGAGGACAAAGATAAAGGATATACAATTATTCTTACAGAAGCTATGCGGAAAGAAAGTATGAATAAAAACATGAAAGTCAACATCTCAAGAATTTCAAACAAAAAGCTATGTGGCTTACTTGTAAAGCATCGTGGTGCAAAAATATTAAAATAATATAGTTTTAATATTCATGGTGCAACTCATAGCTTTTGGATGATAGAGATCGATTTTTAAGCTCAACGTAATCAGCGTGCAGCAAGACTTTAAGCCAAACTTTGATTAATTTCATTTAAATTCTTATTTCTATTTAAAAA
>Ga0302186_10001089_pt1 | contig 23197 bp, 15 predicted proteins | sample II_Bog_E1_2_FD_198782 | JGI IMG/M metagenome (GOLD analysis project Ga0302186, IMG submission 198782) | Peat permafrost microbial communities from Stordalen Mire near Abisko, Sweden - II_Bog_E1_1 | ecosystem: Environmental > Terrestrial > Soil > Wetlands > Peat | place: Sweden: Abisko...
GTAAATGAGTGGAGTTTGTCTTAAATAAAAACGACTCTTTTAAGAAACTGTTGTCTTCATTACTCAAATAACTAATTTTTGCAGAATCAAATCATTATTATTTAAATACTAGCCCTATCTATATTAATATGAAATTACAAAAATATTGAAAACTGAAAGACTATTGATGAGTGGAGATGTTGGTGATAATAAATTACAATATTTGTACAACTATTTTTATCAGACAAGGTAGTTTGATAAAATATATTAAATGATTAACTCTCTTTTAGAATTATTGTTCGTTACCGAAAATTCTCATATTTATTTATCTAATTTTCATGATAGGATAGTTGATGTTGTTGGCCAACATACAGAAAAAAACAAAAAAACAAATATATTTTTTAATAACCATGCTTAAGTCATTGAACGATTTATGGGGAGCACTAATGGATACGTTGGATTGTATTTTAGTGCATTAATTTATTCCTGTTCCAATGTGCCAAAAAATAAATTTATAATGAAAATATGCACATCCTTAAATACCCTCGACTAATTTAGTAAAAAACTGGTTCTTGATGATTTATATAAAGTTCTATTAATTATATACGCTCTATCGGCGAGAAAGTAGAAATATTTCAAAGCCAAATATTTCAAGCACACGTTAAGCAATAAATAAATGATATAAATTTTAAAATCAAGAATGCCAAACCGTAAGAAAATGTCAAGAATACATCGAAGCTAACTTGAATACAAATTGGGAAAATATTACGATAATCTTGAAATTTTGCAACAAAAAAAACAGTTTATTATACAATGATTATAACTTTAATATATTAACATCATATGGTTGGTAATTTATAGGATATTCACTAGTTTATTTGTAGGAATTACAGTCACACAACAAAGTCTCTGTCCAATTATATATTATAGATTATTTATAGATATTGTTAATTTTTATTGATTATAATTTAGGATGGATGTTTAATGCAGTTTATTCACAAATTAACATGCTATTAGCTTCATAGTTTCGATGAAAAAGATATTCTGGCCATTTTACAGTGAATAACCAATGTTAAAATTATAAGGGAATTAATAATGCTAAAATGAAAAGAATAAAGATATTTTTTAATCATTTCTTTAAAGTGGACTGCATTGGATTATTTTGATCATTCTTCTCAGGCAAAACAATATTCTATTCATTTTGTTTATTGCTTTATTTGAATAATATTACTCTTCTGGGTCTTCGCTATTTCTTTAGGTTCATCAAGGGATTTATATTTTAAAAAATAGCCTATTTTGGTCGTTATTAGGTGCTTTAAATTTTTGTTTATGCTGATTTTTTATCCTAAATTTATGGTTCCTTTCTTTTGTCTTTTAAGAAAGTAAGCAAAAAAACAATGGCGATTTTTGCTAATTTGATAAACTCACAGTTTAATACTATCAAGATACAGACAATAATAACTTGCTTGATGTAATAAGAAAGTTGAACCGGTACAATAAATGTAAAGAGAAGACTACCAAAAAATAGAGCCACTGATACTTGTTTGATTATTTCTATCCTCTTGAGAACTTTCCGCATATAAATAAGCTTGATCATGCATAGAATGACAATAATGGAAGTTTGACAAATACCATTTTAAAATATAATGATAACAAAAGCGCCAATGATAGATTATAAGTAGATACAATAGAAATACATCCAAATTTCATAATTAGTATATGCTCTTCTTTTTTAAATAGCATTCGCTGATTTGAGAAGATAGAGTGGCTAGTAGTTGAAAAATATGCACGGGTAAACCACAATAGCAAACAACATGACGCCTGCAACAATTCTTGAAAGAAGAGAATAACTGTTATAAATAGGGAGAGTGAATTCATATAGTATTAACAAACTATGGCTGGAAAGTTGCATCATGATCAAAGGTGTCACTATTTCATATTTTTTTGCATCTAATAAGCAGAATTGAAAGTATATTTTTTCTCTGAAAGTAGCTGATGAGCGAAGAAGAGGTTAAGCCATCCATAATATTTTTTCTTTAGTATTGATTGAGCTTCTACTGAGATCAAATCGATATCTATTACTTTTACTCTCAATGTATGGTGTAACTTTATTGATTGAAGGCAAGAGTAATTTTTTGAATATTTTGATTAAAATTAATATGAAAGAGATTTAAATTATTAGAGCTAAAATACTATTTACTTGAAGTGAGAAGTAAAGCTGCCCCGATGTATATTGATGAACTTTGGAATTGTATTAGACAAGGGATAAATCAACTGTAAAAGATTAAGCAAAAGAGTCACTTTAGACCAGCTGCATAACAGGAGTTGGTTGGAAAATAAAAACTCTTCTTATCAATGATAAAACATCTTCGTAAGAACTGCTTACATTGATAAATGTTGCGAGATATATCAAAGATACAGTTTGAAAGATTGAGAATGCTTGTATCTTTTGACTGATTAACAACGCAAATAGCAGCAAAATAGGAACTGTTATGTCAGTATTAGTGAAAGCAAAGGATAATGTACTCATTATTGATTGAGTTGAAAGTGGAAGAGAAATTTACAAATTATCTGCATTTACAGTCCATAAAAAAGTGTTATTATCTTTATTAATCAAAAACATCGAGTCACTGGAATTGGATGAATACCCATTGAAGAAGATGCTGAAAGAAGGACTGCTTGGTATTTATGGCAGTGATATTAATATTTGATTTTCCGTATCATTGTAATTAACAGTAGCTGCATACATGACCCCATTGACCATCACATTTATATAAAAAAATTAAGAACAAATTTGTAAATACGATATAGTTTGAGGTAGAGTAATAACCATATCTATTGTGGTCTAATTTAATTGCTGCTCGTTGTGAATTCCAACGCTATTTTAAGTCAGAAAAGAGCATGAGCTTTAATCACATGGGAAACATCCAGAACTGTTCATATATTAGCCATAATTGCAGATACACTTCCCATTGTAAAATAACAGCCCTGGATTGCAGGAAAGGCAGACCACTGTGGATAGAGGTTCAAGACCAGGTAATTGGCAGCCAAAAGGATTATACAACTAAATATCAATTGAGTTATTTGAAAGATAAGTTGTACTTAATGTTTTACTCGTTGGGATGCAGTAATGAGATGAGACATAAGTTTAATTCCAAAAATAATTAAAGCCAGAACAGCTATTCGAGCAAGTTTGTGATGATGGTACATAAAATTCATTTTAGCAATTCAATTGAGACTGTTCCTACACTATGATTAAGCCTAATATCATTGTATTGTTGCTGACTTTATAAGTGTAGTTGCCTTCATCAATTAGATACACTGAATTTTATTAGTTTTACTGACTTATTAATATGCTCTGCAAGCCCCACATCATATAGGAAGTTGGAAAAAGCACGTTGTTACTGTTAAAAGAAATATCCTGGAATTGTAAATTGTAAAGAGGAGATGATTGAATTAGGATGAAGGAGAAAACAATTGTTCGAACATTTAAACTTCTACTAATATTTAAGCCCGTACCATTTGAAATTGGCAAAATTGACGCATAGCTAATCTTTCCATTAACTTGCTCTAATGAAGTTAAGAGAGCCCTAATTTGAGGATAAACTATTAAAGTATTATTCATAGGAGCCAGCCATACCGTACTGCTTTAAATGTTTTCTTCGAAAAAGGAATAGGTGTAAATATTAGAATAAATCATCGGAGTTCTAGAGTAGTACAAATAATAAAAAGATATGACATTGCTGGTACAGGTAATATTGGCATAAGTACTCATCTTTGCAGTAATAACGCAGCTAGTTACAGCGGGAAGAGAAGAGTAGGAGGCCATTGATATGATTAAATCGCTATTGCTAGTAAGATTGGCCAAGATGGTGTAGTTATTTGTAGTCAAGTTGTAAAAGGAATGACTTTTTATGATTCCTGTTGTAAATTGTTGTGAGTACGAGTCTAAAATCAGATAAGTGAGAATTAGGATGAAAAACATATGTGGTCGGTTTAGCAAATTTTTATATATGTTATACTAACAAGTCTCAATCTATATCTTCTAAATCATTTAATACTCCAGTTAATATTATCAATATATTGTTTTTGCATTCTCCATGAATGATTTGGCTCATTTTTATTTCCTATCATCTAATTAAGCAATAAAGTCAATTTCTTTTATATTAGTAATCGGTATTAATTGTCATTGTTGATAATAACAATACGAATATGGATAAATCACATATTGCCTTTCTACTAGCAGGCGCAGCCTTAGCTTCAGCTTACTTTATTATTAGGCCTAAAATCACAAAAAAGGAAAATAAGACATCCAATATCATTGATTTCGAGTCTAATGATTATCAACACCTGAAGCATGAACAACTTGCAAGAATAGTTAAATACTTTGGGTAGTAAAAATTTTCAAAGATGTAAAATTCGTATGTCTTGGTATTTGGAGTCGGAGGTGTAGGTTCTCACGTAGTTAACATGCTCGCACGATCAGGAGTAAAGCGAATTCGAATTGTTGATTTCGACAGAGTGAGCCTAAGTAGTTTGAATCGCCATAGCTGTGCTGTACGCAAAGACGTGGGCACTTCAAAAGTCTAATGCTTGCGCAACTATATGAAATAAATTTTACCTCATGTACAGATCTAAATTGTTTAAAGCTACGTGACAGTCTAAAACGCAAGTTCCTTGTTAGGAGGAGATATTGACTATGTTGTTGACTGCATTGATAATTTAGATGCAAAGGTAGAAATCATCAGATTATGCAAATAAAGGAATATTAAACTCATATGCTCGGGAGGAGCGGGCATGAAGAGCGATCCCACTCGGATCCAAATCCGCGATATTTCCGATTGCAAGTACGACAGCCTAATCATGAGACTGAAGCGGGCATTGACCAAGAAGGGAATTAAGAGTGGAGTTAAAGTTGCTTTTTCTTACCAGCAGGCCGAAAAAGATTTACTCCCCCTTAATGAAGAACAAGAAAAATAACCTAACTCTTTTAAGGTGTTTGATAATTATAGGATACGAATAGTGCCTGTGCTTGGAACTATGCCCGCGATCATGGGCATGGCCATAGCAAGCTATGTCCTTTGCGATCTGGCTGGTGAGCCCTATCAACCCTATTAGACCGATTATGTAAAATCAAATACGATCAGTAAAGTGTACAATGAACTACTCAACGATGAAAAGCGTAAAGGAGTAACTGTAAAAGATTTGCAAGTGGATATGGAATAAACAAGCATATTAGCAAAGGAGGTCTTTAAGTGGAAATCAGTTATAAGCGATAAAAAATAATCTAACCCCCGTTTAGCTCGGTGGGATTGTTCCAAAGATGCCACTATCGATAACTTAGCTTTTTTTGGGAAATAATAGTATGAAAAGCATATGAAATTTAACAGCATTGAATAGGCTGGTTATAGTCAATAAATTCTTAACAGATTTGGCGAAAAGTCAAAATATGCAAAGGAATTGTATGATAAGGGATACATGATGTTTATATGATAAGTCGAAAATATGAGTATTTAGTATGTTATATCGATCTTAGGCATAATAATTTGATTATTTTTTAATTACACACAAATGGATTGGGAAGATGATGAATAACAAGATCAGGAAGACTTTGTTTATCAGCCCTATCCCACCCTCCAACTCACCTTCAAGGATTAACACAAGTACTAATGCTCAACCCTATTTGTTGCTCTCTATGGACCTGCATCGCTATTTGCTCATTCACTGATCTCTAATTCTAAACCTATAAACAGAATTAACTTCTCAAGGGCAAAACAGCAATCTTTGGCTGATCTTTACTAGGGAAACACTAACAATCTATACTTGGTTTTCAATGATATACTTGAACCAATGAAGGAAGTCTATTTTTCATAATTCTTATAGAATCATATAGCTTTTGAGAGGGCTATCATTTTAACAGCAGTCTCAAGAAATAATCTTCGAGACGCAGCCACCCCTAAACTGACAGTAGTTTTATATTTACTTAGTATTTATCCACAAGTTTTGTTCCATAAAATCTAAACCTGCCAAAGTATCTTGAAGGACTGATGGGATTGGCTGCAGATTTGATTCAATGGGGCTAGATAAACCAAAAATCTATAAACTGTTTTGTTGGAACTTTAGAAGAATATGAACTCAGCAGCGAAATAGTGGAGGAAGTGTTTGGTATTCTGCGAGGTAAACAGGGAATGACAGGTCGCGTGGATATCGCAGAAAATGTTCGCAGATATAACATGAGGAAATATTCTAACAAGATCTACCTGTGATAGCCTATAATTTATGACTTCGAATTTATCATTCAGTAATAGAATAACTGGTTAAAGAATTATATCATCAAACACTATCACTGCTTATAGTAGGCACTTATGCTCCCCATTTTTTTGAAACCCAACTTGTTGTAAAATTCAACGTTGTTATCCTCACAAAAGAGACTTATAGATGAGCAGTTTTAGTGCCAGCCACTGGTTTTCAGTAATTCGATTATGGCCCGACCTAAGCCTTTGCCTCGGACTGATTTACAGGTTACGATGTTTTAGATTTTACCCACTTTGCTATAGGCTCCAGAGCAAATGACAATTGATCCGAAAGCAACAAGTTTATCTGTTGTCTTGTCCACTCCCACCACATTTACATGTTTTTGGTTTGAGTTTATCATCCTTTGAACGTGCTTTTGGAACTACTCAAAGCTTGGTTTTGGGGCTTTAGTCAATTGTCCAAGGGTTTCAAAGAGCCCACGATGGTAATCACCAGCTTCGAGAAGTCTAAAGTGATAGTCAGGATATTTCTGATTAATCCAATCAAACATAACTTGAGTTAAACTAATTATTATTAGTAACTATTTTTTTTAAAGAAGATAAATAATGAGTTTCTGGTAATTAATTAGCGTTATTTGGATGCGTATTTTTATTATACGTTCGAATGGAGAATTAAAAAGAGGCAACAGAAGAGGCTAATGGCCATGTTGAAGCTGAACTCAAAGAACAATTAGAGCCTCAAATAAAAGAGGATATTCAAGAAGATGCGGATGTTGCTAATGGCTCAGAACCAATTGAATAATAAGCTTCTCTTTAGGACGAAATTCCTAGTGTGGGTATGGTCGGATAAATGGATGAGGAAGATGTTCATTATAGAAGTAGCAACATATTAAAGTAGTTCGACGTTTGACTGAAAAGACTGAAGCTTTACATGCCGATGAAGAGTTTTTAAAGGAAGAGTTGAAAGCTAGAGAACAAGAAACATTATCTACCTACCAAACATTAGTCTAAAAGAAGCGATAACTATTGAAATTAGTCAATTAAAATTACAATAAGAGTAGCGCTCACGTTGACATTGGACTGACAGAAGAACTAGATTAACTGAAACGCATCATTGAAGGGCAAGAACTCACCATTCAACAACTCAAGGTTGAGGTCAGTCGGCAAGGTATTTAAGCCTATATCTAGGACTTGCAGGTGTTCTCAATGACGAATCTTTTATCAAGATAAAGAACAAGGCTTAGGAGATTGAAAAATAAATTAAGGTTGGCCGCAAATTTTCATCAACTCAATACGTCCGAGATTATCTCTAACGTCCTCAGGCTTATAAAGTGAACTATGAAGAAGCTAAATACGAATATTAGTTGAGAATTCGCATCAAAGAATGTCTCGAATAAGAAAAGAAACTTTATGAGCGAAAAAAATAAGAAATAAATTCGGCAAAAAAAAGAGAAAGAGAACTTGAGCAGGAATTGCATAAAGAAAAAGATCTGCTTATGAAATGATATCGATGCGGTTATGGTGTTATTTTTTGTCTCCAGTCATTGTTTATATGAGGTTAATATATTAAATTATCAGTATTCATAGTGGAATCTTTTTTTTCCTCATACCATCTGAACCTAATTTTAACTATTTGCTGGATCCATTGAAGGTTTTACGTTCAAGTCGCTATTTTATTTGTGCCACATGCTGCTCTTTCTTCTTCTTCATTTCGTCAGTTTTAATAGGCAGCTGACTCTTCGATAGCAGCTTTGATGTTGATTTAATCGAACTTTGTAGAGGATTGAAATCAGCCAAACATTCAGGCAAATTAGCAATATCTTTGTTTTGTTTGTCTAAGTGTTGCAAAAGATATCCCGGCAGTGATTTGTTGACTTTTAGAAGCTTGCTGCTTGACTCTGTTTTATAATTAGCCTTGCTTTTATTCCTCTTTTCATCTTCCTCTGTCTTGGTAAATTTTTTATCCTTTTTATCTCTTGATGAATTCAGACTCATCATATTGGTCTTGATTCGTTTGCAATTGACTTCCTTCAAAAGCTTTTATTCTGACTTTGAAGTTTCTACTGCGTGATAGCCATCTTTCTAAGTGAGTTATATCCTTTCTATTTTCTCACTGATTTTGATAATCTCACGAGTAACTCTGTCTGAGTCACACGATGGAATATGGCCAACATCAATGTCCGGCTGCCTCAAATCCTTAATTTCCTCCATAATCTGAGTTGATTTTCGAATTAATTCGATATTATTGTTTGTACCTTTTCCAATATCAGTTAATCTTTGAAGGTGCCTGTTAATAATCTTCATAGTCTATTCAACTTTCGCTCCGTCTCGTATGACCTCTTCCATGAGCCTTTCAAAAAAATCGGAATAACCACGAGACACCTCATCGCATTTTTTGTTTATCATTTCAATCAGACTTGTGAAATGAAGTCTTAGTGATTCTGTTGTTCGATCCCACCTCTCTTGAATTACTGTTCTTCGATCTTAAAGTCTGTGCTTGACAACCTACAGACTTTCGACATGCTCTTTGCCTCGAAGTTTTATAATAGAAATCTGTTCCTGAATACTTTCCCAGCCTTTGGCGATGGTTTTGATATTATGATTGTTATGGCGCTTATTCCCAATGCACGAAATACAGAGCAAAGTATTTTAGCAACTCAAACAAACAATATTAAGTTCTTGCTAAGGATGGACCTGACAAAATGATAGATTAATTCCAGATTTGGGGCTTTAGCATTTGGAATTGAACCCTCGTCCGCCAAGAGGAGTCACCTTTTATGCTGATTGCTCGTACGATTTAAATTGTTTGTTGCAGGAAGTTAATTAACTATAACTGGCGTGTGGATTATTTGTTTGCCCTTTTCCATTTTTATTTTCTTATTCTTCCCTCATCAAAGGCATAAGAACGTGATCGGTGAATTCATTGATGGCTTTAAGATCTTCGTCACTAAGATCACAGTTTTTTTAGCATCTTAAGCATCTCATTAGATTGGGTTTATTCATGCCCAGCTTGAATTTATGATAGCTAAAAGCAGCACATTTAAGACAAAAAGCATGTTTGCATGAAAGCACGATGAGACTTTAGTTCTTCTCTCCACATTTTTGACAAGAGGATTATTCGGGATATTGACTGCCTTCGTAGCTCATTAACGTTGTTATTATATTAATTTATAAATCGTATATTAGTAGCTGTATTTACATCAATCAATAATCATACAACCTCTCCTAAGAATTGCCATACAATCTGCAATCAAAGTAGGCATCGTTGGCTTTAGTTAATGTGCTGTTGTAAGGATGTATATTGAGCTCGGAGTGGACTATATTGTATCTTTAAGGAGCGTCTAAAAGATTACTCAAGTTTTTAAAAAAATTATGTCTTTATTAATGTGTTTTTATCTATAGTTTCTATTTTTATTTTATTAGAAGTTGTGGTCCAAAAAGGATATCTTCTTCATTGTCAACGTTTGGCAATCTTTATGACTTTTATCTTAGATAAAACTATTAATCATTAGTTAATAAGTTTAAATGCCTCTATTATTTGTAACTTTGTTTATTCTATTGAATACTCTTTGATTTTGAAACAGACCTGCTATCTTAAGCCCTGATTTTGTCGAATGAGTGGTTTCTTTATTTGCAGTTTTTATCATGTTGGAATTTTTCCTTGTCTTAGAATATATAAACAGTGGACTGATATTCCCAATGCCTTGATTCTGCGCTTTTTACTCTTTCCTTTGATTGATCTTGTGAATGTTGTAAAATTGACCGCTTAAACACTCTTTGACGATAATTAAACTGATACGAGGCAAGCCATGAGTTAAAATATTGGACAAATTGATAATCACTAAAGAGAAGATGGCCATTGGTCCGAAGTAAATGGGCTTAAAACAATTTAGAAATCAATGATAACTGAGTTTTAAAATATTTGACTCTGCATGCCTCATCCATTGTCTTCTGAACAAATCTAGCCTTTTATTTAAAAATATTTTATATCTTATCATTGTTCTCTTACTATTGGCAAAAATCAAATAGCAATGACATTGTCCACCTTTCATGCAATGCTATAGAATTTATAGTTTAATGATTGTTTTTATCAATTATCAACTATCATTTCAATATCCTTATTTGTGTATGATGAAAGGCCATAGACTTACCCTTTAAAAGTTTCACCATATATTAATTTGTTGAATTAGTAGTTCTATATCTCGATTATTAATTGAAAATCTTATAATTATGGGAATTTTTTAATCGGCTGAATAACGAAAAGCTCTCGATCGCGCCACCGAAATTCGAGAGGAAATTCTTCAGAGAATCAGCAGAAAATATGAAAGGCTCAAGCCAGATATGGATAAGATAGCCCCTTAAACAAAAAATAGAATCAAGAGAGCGAGTGCATCCTAACTTACCAATTTAATGGACGACAAAAAAATAAGTTCGCTTGACATAGTTCTTACTTTCATAGAGCGCACAGCCATCATAGGAGCCAAGAATAACTATGTCATCGACGAGATGTTTGAAGAAGCAGTCATATTGGCCAAGTAATGTGATCGCATCAGACAGTAAAATCCAGGCAAAAGATGCTGGAGATATGGTGATAACCACGACTAAACTTTTCCGCCATTTTTTGGTGTCGTTATCAGTGTTAAGGAATGCATTCTCATGAAGGATCATATCACTTATTTGGGTCATGTCAACATTATAAACCCAATCCCAACAAAATAGCTACTATTTATCGAGATTATACTTAGAATGGGCTTTATACCTTTTGCAAGGACGACTGTCCCTCCGTGCTGTAAAATCAATTAAACTGTCAGCAACATCTTTGATTATTGCAAAAATGGATGGAATGAGAATCGTTCATGCGGGGGAAGTTCTGGAGGGGAGGGAGGAATGATTGGCAGTGGATGCTCTCCCTTTGGGATCGGTTCTGATATTGGTGGCAGCGCAAGAATTCCTTCTGAATGGAATGGTCTATGTACTATCAAACCAGCCTTTAGATACACAACGTTGGGCAACGCATATTTTGGCAAGTATTCTTACGGAATTCCAATCAAATCCGAAATATGTCCAATGGCCCGATCTGTAGAGGACATCAGTATTTTTTGTCAGTTTATGTTCGATCCACAAAACTATATTGAATTGGCTCCTTAAAAGAAAGATATCTATCTCCGACAGCTTCCTTTTGAAATGCATTGCTTGCAAGATAAGCCAAAGTTAAAAATCGGATACTACTACAACATTAAAAACTTATATCAAAGTTCCCCATCGCATATTAGGGTGGTGAATCAGTGTGTGGATATTTTGAGAAGTAAAGGGCATGAAGTTAAGCATATTTAAATACCTGAATTATAGAAACTGTTTTATTTTATGATCAGAATGCTTGCTTCAGATCCTACTCTTGATTTTTTGGAAGAAGCCAGGCAGAAGTAACCGCCTATTAAATAATATAAAATTTTCTATATTCTTGCTAAAATTCCATGGATAATCAAATTTATCATCGCTTGGGTAGTGTTATCTTTACTCAGCTCCTTCGCAAAAGACAACCACGAATCAGCAAACTTATCAAAGCCTCAATACCGATGACTAGTAATGTCTAGGCAGTTTGTTAAATCTACTAAAACATGAAGGTCAGATAGAGAATTATTTATGAGTACTTGACAAGTTAATAAATTGATGTTTGGATCTGTCCCGGTTTTCCATTACCTGCTCTGAAGCATGGCACAGTGGGCGTATTGATAAAATTATAAAGAACTTTACCTATTTGCTCTCTCATACTTTGGCTTGGAATACTATTCATTATCCTGCTGGAATTGTGCCAGTGAGTGTTGTTGGCGAGAGTGAACTGGACTTTAAAGATGATATTAATGATGCAATGACTAAAAATACAGTAAAGAGTCTAAAATAATCTTTGGGACTTCCTGTGGGACTACAAGTAATATCCTACCCCAACAACGATGAACAAATTCTGTACATTATGCAGCAAATTGAAGAGTAAGTGCAGTTCCGTCGTTATCACTGCTCGCCTGCCTTAAATCAATGATATCTAATTTATAGGCTATCCATCTATTCTTTCAAAGCAAATTATATGAATTCTTAATTTAATCAAAGGCAGTATCCAATCACAGATTTTTTAGTACCAGAATGAGGATCAGAATGATATCAGTCAAATAAAAACCCATTATAACCTTATTGACGCGCCCCTCGCAGCTAAACTCATCTATCTCGCCTTCCTATTTATTCATGCGCTCCTTGAGTTTATCTTTGCCTTTCATCATGTTGGAATGCCCTTCAATGAGATGTTCATCAATTCTATCGACAAGCCCTCCCTGTTATACCACCATCTCCCCCATTCTTCTGAGTACAAGATTCAAGTTTTAAATTCTGGCAGTAACGTCATGAATAGTGAAATTTCTATCATTGCCTGTTGCTGCTCCTATAGAGTTGTCTGTATAAATCGGTAAATACTCAAAGAGCCACTCAAAGACTGGTTAAATGTATTGAAGGAGCGTTCTCGATTATTTGCTTGACTAGTTATATCCGTAATTTGCTGTTTAAACTGAAAGAGAGTTTTTATTTAGCCAAAAAGGCACTACTTCATATGTTTGATTAAATTAATTTAAAGCTCTGATTCAGCTGCGCTCCCTTGAGTGTAAGGAAAATGTGAAATCCAGTAATCCAGCTAATCAATCTTCTTATTAGATGAAGGTATACTTTGCAGTGAGTATTGAGGATTATTTAAAGCTGCTTCAGGTTAAACACTGATGGATTGGAGTTATACTGTTTGATCATTTCTGTCAGTTGCTGATCTATATATCCACTCATCTACTTTTGCCTGTCATTGCTTGTAGTTAATTTTTGAAATGATAGTAATCATTTTACCATAAAACGTGCATGGGCGCCGCCTCATTTCTATCTAATTTATATAAAGGAGACTACTTATGGAAGCTGACTGTTTTATTTTCTGGAAGTGAAATTCTCGATACCTGTCACGGTGCATAATCCTTATTAAATAATTCAATATTGCTGTTTTTTATAAACACGATTGGTGTTTAATAAAATAAAGGATTTATAAATCCAAATTGTACAAAAAACTACAGATCGGCAAGAGTATGGAAGTAAAAATTGATGAATCTAGATCATTTAAAAACTAATTATGCAAAAATATAATTTTGTTTCTTGTATGCTTCTTCGTCATCAGAAATGACTCTCGCCTACTTTATTTACAATTTGAACTGGTTTTTGTATTTTAGAATATTGAGGATTGTTCCATTTAATATGGGTGTTGCATTATATAGAAAATCAAAATAAAACAATTCGAAATCGCCCTATCATTTTTTACGAAGAAATCTTAAAATACAAGGGATTTTCATGATGATTGGAGGAAGATAATCTATCGAAGGTATAATTCTTGCAAAATCATAAGAAATTATCGATAAGTACTGACTCCGTTCAATTTTTATTTAAAATAATAGTCGTACTAATATAGAATTTTCTATTTGCATTAATAGAAGCCATGAAGGCCGTACTGGACATCTTTGAGCCTAACAGCTACCAAAAATAGACTGATATCTTTGTTAAGTATCTCCTGGGATGTGGAGTTGCTTGTATGCCATTTAAATTACTGCCTGAATGGAATCAGACAAAATAGACCCAAGTGAAGAGAGAAAACATTCGGGGACCCTACCGCAGGTATACTCCTCATGAGAAAGACCTGATTATCCAAAGGGTATCATTCAGCTTATTTAGATGATGAACGGTGAGGGACTTAAAAAAATAGCAGATGAGACAGCCATCCCAAAAAGAAACCTTATCCGTTGGAAACATGAATTTCTACACAAAAAGACTAAACCGCACCTTCCCACTGGATAACACTGTGAAGAATCGATGGATGTGGAGTTCGGATCTATTACGATTCGAAAGAATTCTATGGAAACAAAGGAAATGCTGAGTGAGGAGTCTCTCTTTTAAAGATTGGCTTGATGATTTAATATCGTGTATGTAGAAAAAAATATTTTAAAACTGCCACTAGTTAAGTTAAATCAATGTTTTCCATCCTAGTTTAAATATCGGATTTAATAAAAGGGATTTTATATAAAGGTAGGACAATTTTTAAAATGTTGATATTAAAAGTAAAAATCAAAATTTAAGAAAAATATATTAAAAGTAGGATGATGATGAAAATCAGTTTGCTTTGCATTAATTGATTAAAATATTAATTAAGACTAATTTGTGGTCATGATGGAAGACTTCAAGACTAAAAATTTGATTGATGCTAATAATTAAGGCTTGCTCTCCAATGCAAATGATCATTTTAGATGTGCACTTTTTTTGAGTCCCATGAAATATATTAAAACGTCTAAAATCATAACATTTTTATCTTTATTATTATAGCTATAATTAACAGATTAATAAGCTATTATGAACAAAACATAAAATAACTATCGCTTGTCCTGTGATTCAAACTCTTAAAATCAGCCCTATAAAATACCCAGTACGGTCAGATTCACTTTCTTAAATCGAGCTAATTCTACTGGTCAATAATAATAATTTAGCATTGCAAATGTAATTAGAAGGAGTTCTCTTCAAAAAGTATTATGTAAATTGTGTGAAATGGATTATCCATAATCAGAAATGACTTGCATTAGTGATTGCAAGCATAATTTTTGTGTAAACTGCATGCACCACTACATCACTTACAAATTAAATGTTATGGAAAGTGTGATCTGCCCTGAAGAAAACTGTGCTAAGGAAATAGATACTCGAAGTAACTGCTTTGTAGCACTTTCTGAGGATTATAAAAACAAATATAATAAATTGCAGCTGTGGAAGCAAACTATTAGTAATCCTAACTACAGACTGTGCCCTGAGGAAAAATGCAACGGAATTATAGACATTCGTAGTACTATTTATAAATGCCAGTCGTGCAAAATTGAGTATTGTCGCGAGTGCATGCTTAAAAGGCATGAAGGACCATGCGACAAAAATTTCCAGTTAAATTTCTCAAACTGGAAAAGATGCCCTAAATGTCATATGTTCATATAAAAAAACGAAGGCTGCAATCATATAACCTGCCTTTGCAGTCATCAATTCTGCTATGTGTGTTTAGCTGACTGGAGTCATGATCATCTATGTTTCCAATTTCAAGTTCGTCGGGAATTTGAATAGATGTCAAGATGGAAACAAATTATTATGGGTATACTTATGGTAATTTTCTTTCCAATATTTTTGATAATAGTAGCTGTTGGTTTTGCATTAATAATTATAGTATGCATGGGTTTTGGACCGATGGTTCTCTTTTATTAATACTTTGGAACAATTGGGCCCGTTGTATGCTTAATTCTATTATATCCTTTCATTGGCATCGGAATCTCTTATATAGCAATTCGTTAGACATTTGGGAGATAAATGTATCGAATACTTGGATGGTACTGGTAAACTATGCATCTTTTATTATGTCCTGTGCAAATATATGAAGATGATGATGATCTAGATTTAAATTGATGAAATCATGATTTAAAAAATATTAGCTGACACTATCAAAATTACCTTTCATATACATTTTAAATTATTATTTAGATGGATAAATGTTCATAATCATAATTTTTTTTTCGGCTCTTAAGTTTAAGCAGAAGGAGAAAGCTGACTGAATATCGAGAACCCCTTTTCGACTTTGGCCTTTTTTTCAACATCTCCGAAGTTGAAGGAGATACGGGAAGTCTTAATTTATGACTGTGAGTCAATGAATATCTACTCGAACTTCAGCTGAGTTTTTTTCTCTTCTTTTTATCCTTGACTGATAAACACAGTTGGAGCGGTGCTGTTTGTTGAGTTGGTCTTTTTAAACCCCACTATCCTTGCATCAAATTCACTTTTTTATCTTTTGCCTTTTGCCTCTTCACGACTCTCTTTCTTTTTTTTCTTTTCTGCCTTTACCATTTTTTCTATATCTGATGTGATTTCTTGAAGCATGAAGTTAAGTTCGTCACTCAGTTTCTAAATTAATCAGGTTTTACTTAAAAAAATTCAGGTTTGACATCAGGAAACTTCTTGGTAAGGAAATTGACGTTGTGTTTGATGGTTGGTAGAGGCGCACCTGTGGGATTACTTCCTTTTCCGAATTCATGAGGCAAATATTACTTGCACTACATGACTTTCTTAATAAAAGCTCTGTATTCTGATAGGTCTTTGCTTGAGACTTGTTCCTCCTCTATTGTGCGCTGTAGATGTACCTTCAAATTGAACTGCATTAGTATATTATTATAATCAATCCTAAAAGCGGTATTGATAAATATCATCTCAATAAATTATCTATTTAATATTACTCGAGAAACATCATAAATTAAAATCTCTTTCGCTCGATGGACTTTTAGCAGATCTTCATCTCCATTGTTTCATTTATTATAAATTATTAAACTTAACTCCCATTTTCTATTATTTTAATTATACCTCATCAATGGAAAAATCAATGGTGCAAGAACTCAACTCGCTCGCTGCTTCCAATATATTTGCTAATAGGCAGAGCTATATCAGCACCCATATTTCAGATAATGAGTATTCCGAACTACGCAAATCGAGAATTCACAATTTATCTGGTCATAAAAAATAGGACCTGTCTGGCAAACTTAATTTCATGATTGTATTTCAGACTATTGAAATCGAACGCTTATCACAGGAAATAGAAGCCTTAAGAGTGCAAGTCAAGGATAGTGATCACCAGAAACAAAATTATAATAGCTATGAAGTTCAAATCAGAGAACTGACTGAACGCTGCCACATGCTAGAAATGCAACTCAATGGGACGATGTAGGAAAAGGAAAAATTAAATATCTTCTGCGAAAAACTTTACGAACAGTTTTAGGAGTATAAAGCCAAATTTGGGGAGGGAGATGCTGGTTTAAAAGAAAAATACCAGCTTTAACGAGCTCGCAATGAGCAACTATAGACTTAAATTGGAAAATGGAGAAATAGATTGACGGCATTATAAATTTCAAAGAGCAAAGATATTGAAGAAATCCGAAAGCAGCTTGAGGTCAAGACAAAAAATACTATAAGTCGTTAATTAAAGGAATTGACTGCGAAACATGGATTTGAAACAAGCAATTTTAGGGTTGAGTTACAAAAAAGCAGAGAGGAAGGGGAGTAAATGAAGAAGTAAATGGTGCGACTGCATGATATAATAGATGGATTAAACGCCAGAGAATAATAGTTCCGTGAGATCGAGGATAGAATGGACTAACATGAAAATCGGTTTGTGTTGCTGTCACAATAAAACTATCGCCTAAATGAAGTTATTCGTATGAGAACGGAATAATTAAAAAAACAGAAAAACCTATAAAATCAGTTAAGGGAAAAGTTAGAGCAAATAGGATCCTTATAGGAGATTTCTCAATTAAAAAAGGAAGTTTAAAGAAAAGGCAGAGAAATTGCATAATTAAAGGAGTTTTCGACACATACATTGAGGGAAAATTAAAAACTTAGAATTTCCTCTCTCAAAGCAAATGAGTATTAGCAATTAGTGGAGCAATCTGCAAATGAAATATAACGCTTGAGTCAAATTACCCAAAACAAGATCCGTGAATTAGATGAATGTAAAAATAAAAATAGTACTTATGAAGCCAGGTTAAATTCCATCACGAGTACAACTCAGAGATAATTTACAGTCTACTAAGACAAAATTTTAAGCTTTACCAAAGAGCAAGAAAGGATTTGTGTGCAACTAAGAAATAAAAATATGGACAATTAACTTTTGAAGCAAAGATGCGAAGCTTTGTAAAAGAACTTAAGAAGATGTCAAGGATTAGATGAAGAAAATGCAGTGTTAAGAGACCAATTGGAAGTTTATATTCAAAGAGTCGAGGAGTTTAAGAGAACAGTCATGGGGATGGAGGAAAAACTGAAGAGCACTGAGAAAATATTAAGCCAGTTCCATAATGAAGAATCAATTAAAAAGTAATTGATGAACGAGAGAGAAAGAGTGACTCAGAATTTAACAGCTTTATAAATTCAACTTCAGTCATAAATATAGAAGAATAAAAATTTATAATCAGAAATTGCAAAATTATCATACATAAGTTCATCATTATCAGAGTCCCGCTTAGCTATTTAATCTTTCACTCAATAATTGGACAAAATAAAGTCGTAAATTCAAATGCGGGTGAGTGAACTGGCTGACCTTAAGAGAACTATCAATAATTTAAATATCAGCAAAACAACTTATCAAAATATAGAAATTAAATTAGTGTAGAATCTACAATTAATGGAAGGACTTATCTTGGAATTAGATAAAGAAAGGAGAGAAAACGATTGTTTGGAGGACAACAATATGAATTTAAAAATTATGGTTAAAAAGTTTCAGGGAGAAGCAGTCATATACGAACAAGAAAAGGAGGAAATGACAGTGATGATTCGCGAAAGAACAGGGCAAATTCACAAATTAGAAATGCAAATGGAAGGGGCTGAAGGTCAATTAGGAGATATGAGAGATTTGCAAATTCAATGCACTTAGTATCAAGTACATTCAATCTTATTAAGAAACAACTGGATAAAATGCAGTTTAATTACACTCAAATTGAGAGTTTATATCATGATTAAATCAAAAAAACTGCACTTTCTTCAGAACAGACCAAAAATCTAACCCTATAGATAATGAAATTACAATCATAGCCCAAGCTATCAGGAGCAATAAGTGAATAAATTATCCGAATTAGGTAAATGTGCGAATAGAAATAACTAACAATTTCATTCCTAAAGTCACGAATTGAATCAATCGAATATATTTTGCATAAACTAAAGGAATAGTATTCTACCTCTTTTGAAATAAGTTATAATTTAAATAAAAGGCTTTAATAAACAGTATAAAAGATAGATTCTGTTGATGATATTATTAATTTAATGGAAAAGTATAGTGAGGAAGTGTGTAGACTCAGCTAAATTAATCTATAACTTGAGAGTTAAAAAAACTTGGATAGTATTGAAAAGAATCAATCCATAGTTATTCCTAAAAGAAATGACAGCAATTCCTCAATTACTTCTGGCACTTTTTCTCAGATCAAACAAAATGAAGTCAACTTTCCTACTAATAAGAATATTTTTACTTTAAAATAAATGAGAGAAAAGCCTTCGTTAGTGTAAACAAGATATGTTGATACAATTATCTAAAAAGAATCGGCTTCATAATTAGCAGTTTAATCACAACTCTAGGTCAGTAGGAACACCAAAATGGTGACCAGTTTTATCAACACTCTCACCTCTCCGTAACCACAAGGCAAAATGTAAACCATAGAAAATGAACAATTTGAGAGTGTTAATAATCCTTCATTTGGTAGGAGTGTATCTATATCAAAAATGCACTATATCCCGACTAACAGTAATGTTTCAGTTAAAACCAGTCCTCAATATTCTCAAAATATTGGTGACTCCAAAATAGATAATTTAAATAAAAGAAATTCAGAGACTATAAATAGAGCTGAACAAACTATTATTAGAGCGGGTAGCATTTCCCCAATTCATAGAAATATATTATAAGGCTCCAATATTCAAAGAGTTTCCTCTCACACAAATTTTTCTCCCTATTACAACTGCACTGTGAATGGTCAAAGTATTTATAAATCTTTAGATTCACCGAGTAAATCAAAATACGCAGTGGCTGCTGGCAATAATATATCCAGGTTTGGCCAAACAATTAGAATATCTGTTGACCATTCTATGGTGAAAAAACTTCACTCTTGATAGTTGAATAATATTAGGATATATAGAACATTTAAAAGGTTACTAGATATCGAATGATAAATAATAATAATAATATTCATGAAAGACATACTAATTTTATTCCTTTGAATGAAGATAAACGATAGGATTTTTGTAATAATAAATTTTATTTTTAATTATACTATATGAGTAACTTTTCTTCCAAGTACGACTCCTCCGTTATTCTATAAACGTGCTAATCCATCCATGATGACAGTGGGGAATAAACTGATTTCTAAATTTAGAAACAAATCAAAGCTCTCAGAGAGATGATTAATCTACTTCAATTGTTTTAAAGATAATGCATCGGCAAGGGGGATTTGGCAGGAGCCAGATAGACAAGAATGCGCATCAATTTAATGGTAAATAAGTAAGAAAAACTTAAACAACAACTTATCACAAACAAACTCAGTAGAAACGTACTCATCCATTCATATAGGAACAATAGGTTGCCGAGGAACATTAGCATCTGATCAAGTGCTTTGATAAGTGTTGGAGTGATTTTTTAAACAACTTGGTGGCAGAATTAGCTGATGCTGAAAATAAATTGAAAAACAAGCATCGCTTAAAGCTAGAGGAAATTGTTACTAAATTTTAAAACAAAAAATAGAATGGATTTAAACCCTCAATTGATCTGGCAAGCCTCAAAAGAAAAGTGTTGGGCTTGATGAAAATGAGAAATTACGAACTGGCTGGAATATAATCTCGAAAGGCTAGTCATCTCTAAGCCGAAGAAGTTCGACTTTGGAAATAAAAAATGGAGGAATAAAAGAAGAACGTATTAGACGTGTGGAACAAAAAGCAAACAAAACAATTTCAAGTCCTCAGGCAAAAGAATGAATCTACTCTGATGCAAAAGATGAAAGAGAGGGACAGCAAATTCTCTATGTAGGCATGTGATAATTTAGATTAGTAAAAAAGAATCATGTAAAAAAGACAGAGGTCAGTAGAAACCACAAACAGATGATTAAAAGTATGAGTTCGACAAACTTCAACACTCATAAATTCCAATGATGTCAAATTTCATTTGAGAAGGAGAATAACAGTTTATGACTGATCTGTATTTCCTAATAAGTTCTCATTTTAGAATATTTGTATCTACATCATTTGATCATTTTAATCGTTTGCTGTTCTAAAACAGTCATCATCAAAAATATCGAGTTCAATTTATTGATTCCGTTTATAATTAAAATGCATATGAATTCTAACGATATATTCAGTCAAATAGGATTAGTCGTAAGCCAACAATCTGAAGGCAGTGTGGAAGAGATGCCAAAATATACGGTTTACCTAGAAATATAACTATCCGAGGGCAAAAATGAATTTTTATCGATCAAGTAAGTGGTCTATCTTATTCAGAGATAATGACAATCCTCATAGTGTGGCATGCAATTTTTGCCACAAGCATAAATTGAACGAATTAGCAATAGAAATAGTTTAGAATAAAATTATAGAGGCTAAAAAAAACTAATAAACCCGATTAAAGAATAAATACTTTACAAAAAATTCTCCAAAAAAAGATATGGTGCCAACTTCAAATTAAAAATTAACCAATGACAACTATATTGAAAAGAATAAGCGATTATTAAAGTAAAAAACAGTCAATCAATCTATTACCAATCTAAAACTTAACTCAGTCAGTAATAACAAAATAGTAACACAAAAAAGTTCACCAACCAAAAGATAGAAATCTGCTTCATTAGTTAAAAAAAGAGGGTCGGAAACCAATCAGATGAATTAATCTTCCAAAGTCATTAAAAATAGAAGGAATAAATCCACCATCGGTGATGAACTATATGCTCGAGCCATGGTTAAAAATAAGATGCTTTAGAACTAAAGAATAAAAAGGAACCAATAGAAATTATAAGAATAATAAAAGTAGTTAACTTTTCAACCCAAAATAAATCCAGTCAGTGTCAAAATTGTAGTAATTATATTAATTACATAGTAATTTCGAAGGTAGAATGGAGCATCATCCGATAAAGAGAAATAAAAATAAAATAAAAAACTAGCCATCAATCAACAAAAATTCAGTCAGGAGGTGCAGGAAATTAAGGAGTGCACCTTTAAACCTCAAATCAATCACGTGTAAAAATGTATTAACTAAGAAGTTAGCTGATCACTCAAAATAGGCATATGTATAAAGATGAGTATGATCATTTCGTAGCTCTGTATCGAAACGCCTAGATAAGAAAGGATAAACTAAATGCAAAAATTGAATAAAAACAGGAAAATCTTTTTCAGCCCAAAATAAATACGAAAAGCAGTGAAAGGATCACTTAAACTTTCGAAGAAAGATTGGCAAAATCACTTATCAGACAAAAATAATTAAGGTAGTCAATCATTCAAGAATAAGCATGCTCCTTTCAGCCGAAGATCTGTCGAGGGCCCAAAGACAGCAGAAATTCTAAAAATGTTAGTGGTAATGCATCAGCCATTTGGAATCACCTCTATGTCTAAAAACTGAAGAAGAGTGGAACTTGTCAGTCCGGTGAAGAGATTCATCCAATTGCAATTAGCCTCAACTCCAATGTTTACTATGAAAATTTAGTTTAAAAAAGAATTAATTAAACTTTTCAGTTGCTCGATAGCGATGAAGATGGTTTGATATCCCCTGAATCTATTTCGATTGAAAGGTTATCCAAAAATGAGCTTATCTTTATCAAACCCATCTTTGAAGAAATGGACGATCTTTCAGTTATATTAGATAGGACTTAATTTAAAAAGGCTTTGCTGATATTGTTAAATGATTCTGACCCTCATTCAAGAGGGGTCTTTCTTAGTGAAAAGCCTCAGAAAGAAGAAAGATCTAGCTTTACTCCATAAATTAATAAAAAATCAAAGCAAATCGCATTGAGTCGTATAGCAACTGTCCATGGGACGATATATGATCAATTATATGATCAAGGTTTAAAATAGCTTCAAAAGAAATAATACAAACTTCAAAGAGAAAGGGCTAAGATATAAGAGAGATAACTTGAAGAATGTTCATTTAAACCACAACTAAACAGTACATCCAAGTACTATATATCTAAGGTTCTCGGCAAAAGAATTACTGAAAAAAATTAAGAGTAATGATTGATTTACTTTATGGTATAATTTACATTTTATTATTATATGAATCAATTGATATTGACATCAGGGGTTGGGGTTGGGGTTGGGGTTGGGGTTGGGGTTGGGGTTGGGGTTGGGGTTGGGGTTGGGGTTGGGGTTGGGGTTGG
>Ga0302186_10001091_pt1 | contig 23191 bp, 29 predicted proteins | sample II_Bog_E1_2_FD_198782 | JGI IMG/M metagenome (GOLD analysis project Ga0302186, IMG submission 198782) | Peat permafrost microbial communities from Stordalen Mire near Abisko, Sweden - II_Bog_E1_1 | ecosystem: Environmental > Terrestrial > Soil > Wetlands > Peat | place: Sweden: Abisko...
ACAATTTCCATGATTTGATTTGGGCTGCTGATATGACAAGATCTGATACCTTTATAACTAAATCACTGATGAAATTACATTGAAGAAAAAAATTTGAACTTTAACAAAATTTTTATATAAGATTTCATTTTTTCATCTTTATTTTGAGAAAAATTATGAGCTAAAAATATTAATGCTTCTTCTATTATAATTTAATGGAATTTCTGGCATTTATATCAATTTTGAAATTTCCTCCTTGAAAATTTTTATTTTTCAATTTTGACTTTTCTTTTTTGAAATTCCTTCCTCTTGTATCTTTTAATTTTTCGTGACCTATTTTACCAAACTCGTCACCTTGTCCGAATTTGTATTTAGCCTAATCAAAAAACATTTTTTTAAAATATTTGTTATGATTTTTACCAAAAATGTATTATCTTTTAGTTCTGGCTTCAAATAATCGACTCTGCTATGATCAATTCTTTGGAAAAATGCCTTTTTGCCAATTTTTTTCGAATTATCATCAATTCCAGTGGAATTTTGAGTTTTATTGATTTTGTTGTCTTCATCATTTTCTTCTTCCACTTCATTTTCTTCTGTTTCTGTTTTTTCTTCTTTATTCCCATTTTTCTCACTTTCTTCTTTTTCCTCATTTTCTTCTTTTTCTACAGTCTCCTCAGCTTCGTCTTTTTCTTCATTTCCGTTGTTTTCTTCTTCCTCAATTACTTGGATTTTTGGTTTTTTAAGCAAATTTTTTTTTGTTTCGACCACTTCCTCTTCAGATTCAATACAGTCAGAATTCTCATTTTGGACTTCTAAATCTTTTTGAAGCTTTCTAAAATATAAATGTTCGCAGATTTCTTTACAATTTACAATACGGATGATGTTTGAGGTAAAATTTGCAAATTTTTCGAAGCTTTTTGGAAGCAATTCCTGTTTTCTGCAAAAATAAAAAATGTTTTCAGGTAATTTATATGATTTGTTTTCGTACATTGCTCTGAAAATCGAGGCCAGACGCTGTTTCCAATTTTTTAGCTATTTTTTCCAATCCGATTTCCATTAGATAAGTGTGGATTAAGGGTAAAATGTCACTCGAACCTAATTTTGCCATTTTTTTTATAAATTAAAAGATATTATTAATTAATTTGCTAAAATAGCTAAAAATAATATCAAAATTTGTTTTTCTAAAAAAACTAAGTCATTTGACACAGATAAAAAAAGCATAATTTTTCCTATTCCTCCTTATTTTTCAGCTGGATTTTTTGGAAGAAAAGCTCATAAATTCATAAATATAAAAATTCATGAAACGGAAATTTAATAAAATAAGCCCTATTCTATTCTCCCTTATGTGAAAATTTGTGTCTCTCCCGATTTTTTGTTAGCCAAGCAAGGAAATATCAACATTTTTGGGTTTCCCAATTTTAATATCCAAATATTTCATATTTATAATTCTTTGATTTTTTTCAGAAAAATATGTGGAGCAGGAAAAAAAGTGAAAAATGAAAAAACTCTGGATTTTAAGTAAAAAGAGCAGATTTAAAGGAGGAACTAAATTTTCTAGCTAAAACACTTGAAAAAATTAACGAAAAAATTATGAAAGCAGTTTTTCTTATTAAAACTGAGATTTTGAGATTTTTATAAGTTTTTTTATATTTTTAAAAAGGCACTTCCAAATTGGATACTTTGTAACTCAAATAGGGATATAAAAAAAAAACGAATGATTTATATTTAAAAAAGGGGAGATTTTTATAATTTCATAAAACATAAAAATTTATTAATTCGAAAACAACATACCTCTTATTTCAGGCATCCTTCAAAGGTTTTCTAGACTTTTTGTTCTGACCCAATAGATATTCGTCCTTTCATCAAAGTCAAAACTATTCCCAACACAAAATTTTTTCTCAATTTCCAGAAAGATGCAAGAGTATGAAAAAGCTGAAGAAAGAACCGAAAAAATGAAAAAAGTATTGTATTTTATAGCAAAAATTTCCCAAAATGTGCCTTATTTTTATTTTGCTCTTTTTTATTTTAGACTAAGTCCTCAGGTTCTTCTAATTCAATAAACAAATGTATAGATCAGGTCTTCAAAAAAAACAAATATAGAGGCAAATATGTAAAAATCACAATAGAGAAGAAAAATATGCTCAAAGAATGGCTTACCAAGGTAAACTTTTTAAATTCTAACATTTTCCTAAAATTCCGCCTCTTTTATATATTTCATATACGCGGCATATAAATTTTGAAATTCAGAAAATCGATCTGAAATTTAGGCAGGGCTTAATTTTGATAAAAAAAATTAGATAATTCTTTTTTTCATTTTTCCGAAAAACAATAACTTAAGACCGATGGTCCAGATTAATTTTTATTAATTTAAATTTCTTGAATTTTTTTTTTTTTAAATTGCGATTTTGCGTTTTATTTTTTTATACGATAAATTTTCTTAATTTAATTATGTTCTTAGAACTCACAGCCGACTTCTAATGATTTCATTTTGATCTCTCAAACGCTCGAAGAGCCTCTAGAAAACGTTCAAAAATGGTATCGCAACCAAAAAAAGACAAACAAAGATATCAAGAAAGGGGTTCCCAAAGTAAAAAATATCTTGATTTTTCCAAATTTCTCAAATTTTCATCTCTCTTAGACTAAAAGAATTCTTAGCAAAGAAGAAGAAGAAATATTGGAAAAAGCGTTCAGAAACAATATCAAGCCTAAGCCTGAAAAATATAAAGAATTGTAATTTTTTGAAATTTGTTTCCTAAAAGTTTTACTTTCTTTTGAAAAAAAATAGGGCTAAGAAAATAATCATCAATAGCAAACAGATCCGCAAATGGTTTAAATATCGCAGGCGGAAACTCAAGAAGCTCTACAATGAAGAGTAACTTTCTTTTTTTTACTTAATTTAAGATTGATTCATCTCAATTTTAGGGTCCCAATGCCATCCTCTCAAACAAAAGGCAAAACCATTGATTCTTCTGAATCATCTTATAAAACATCAAATAGTTCTCCAAACATTTCCACCAATGACTTGAAGTCACAAAAGAACAATTCTTCATCAGATTCAAACCAAATGCACAAATCAAAAGAAAAAATGGCCAACAATCAACAAGAAAGTATTCAAAAGAAACCTGAAAATTCAAACATTCAAATGAACACAATTCAACAACAAATAAACATACCAAATAATTACAATAATATCTATCAGACCCAAAACAACATGAATATTGGTCAAAATTGCCCCCAAATGTTTTTCACTTATCCCTTGATCCAAACCAATATTGAGCCTCCTCAACAAGCAGCCATTCCAATAATTCCCCAAAACAACATTTACAGGATCATTCAAAATTCAATGACACCTGTAGTTTATTTGCCAAATCCACAAACTCCTTTTTATATTAACAACAATGGACTCCAACAAATTCCGGTTCTTATAAAAAATGCACCAAATGTTCAGAATTATGTGGTTAATCCAACACAACCACAATTTGTATTGATGAACAATCGCAACAATGAGTTTTTTAATCAAAATAAACCAATGCAAGCCTCGAATAATAACAACATTATTTATTTAAAACAAAACAACGAGTGCCCTGCCTTGGTGGCAAACCAGAACATGATGCCAAATTTAGGCTTGATTCAGAATTTACAAATTTTACAACCCCAAAATCAAGGATATGGTCATCCGCAAAATTTCTCCAATAACTCCTTTATGAACAATGGTGTTTATCAGATGAACAACTTTAATAATCATACCATGAATATGAAGATTAACAAAACCAGCACTAATTCCACCGAAAAATTGCAAACCTTCAATGAAGATCATAAAATGGAAAAAAACCGAGATTAAATATCCTATGTTTTGATTTTTTTCAATATATTATAGTTGTTTATATGTTTTTTTCCTAAAACACTCTGATTAAAAAATATATTTTATCTTTTTTTTGAAAAATTCAATATTTTATTTTAAAAAATTTTGAAAAAATAATCATAATAAGTCTGTGTTGACTTGAGAAAGGATTGAAGAAAGAATTCGCTTTCTTTTAGTTTTTTATTTTAAAATTCTATTTTATCGTTTATCACGTCAACCTTTGGCTTCCCAGAAACTGGCTCTACTTGAATTGGCTAATGAAAAAAATCAATTTTCAAAAAATTAAAATTTATCTGAAATTACTCCACGTTTCTTCTTTCTTTCCTCCTTTTTGGCTTCCAAATCTATTCCTTCGCAAGCCTTTTAACATTTTTTATTCCTGATATAATTCAAAATATTGAAACTTTTGTAATCTCCAAGCAAATTTTCTCTTCAACTTCCTCATTATTCTTTCTTTTAGTCAGTTCTTTTTCTAATGTTTCTTGCCATACCTTCATTATTTTTCTATTTTCTTTGTTTTAAATTAACTTTTTTACCTCAAAAAACGCCAAACAGCCTTTATTCATTTCTGGAGGAGGGTAATCATAAACATAAAAGTTATTCATCTCGCAGACTTTGTCTAAAACTTCAAAGACCTTAGTTTTCAATTATTTTCTCCAAAAAATATATATAATTTCAACATCAGGCTCGGAGGTTCGATGCTTAAGTTTTTTCAAAGCTTCTCGCACGATTGCCTGACATGAATTGCAAAAAAGTTCCGGTTCAACAGAGGATGGTCTTTTATTCTTTGGATTTTTTTCTTTTTTTCGTTATTTTAACGATTCACTATGTTAGGGGTGTTACGTACTTGCTTGAAGCAATAACAGTGATATATTAATAATGATGAACAACAGGAAAAATGATCGAGTCATAATTTTGAGAGATTTTCAATGAGTTCTGAAAAAAATCTTTTTTGTTATTTTTCTTAAAAATATGATCTTATTTAATTAATTCTTTTTTATTAAAAGCCAAATTTTCCATTGAAAACATTGAAAAAAATTTATTTTTCTACAAAAAAGTACTACCAAAAATTTTTTAGACAACTAAATTCAAAAAATCTGAATAATTTTCCTTCTCTCCAATATTCACCGTATTTTCTTCAAGATATTGTTTTTGTGGAAAAGATTCTTTTCGTTTTCTATTGTTATCCTAAAATAAAATATTACTTCGATTTATCTTCATTAATTTATACATTTCTTTCGAGTTCTAATAAAAACTTCTTTTTCTCTTCAAGTTCATTTTTTATTTTTCCTAAACTATTTATTCCAAGTAGAGAAAATAAAAACATTTCAATTCTTACTTTTTCTCATCAAAGATAAATGACCCAACTCTTTTCTCAGGATTTTTAGAAAATTCCGTTTTCAAAAAGATGATCGAATTCAACAAATCTTCTTGATTGGAAGCCAAAAATTTATAATTCCCTAATAATTAATCAATTAACAGTTAATTCTTTATTTTACTGATATTGTTTTTAAGCTCATTGGTTTCTTTGATTTTATTCAATTGAACTTCGAATTCTACATCATTAAAAATCTGGTTTCCGTTACAGTTCTCATTAAAAATTAGAAAAAACTGTTTAAGTCTTTTCATGTTTTCATGCATAACTTCTAAAAGTTCTTCCAATTTGCAAATCGAGGATATTCTAAAATTAGGCTCCTCCAAATTCAATAATTGGTATTTCTTAAGATTATGGATCGTTTGCTCATTTTGACTGCTTTGGCTATTGGTTGCATAACTTTTTAAAAGAAAATCCTTTCTAAAAGAAAAAATTTCCATTATATTGGTATGGGCTGCATATGTAAATTCTTTTAATTTCTCATTTTCATTCGCTAATTTTTGAAAGCCATCAAAATTATAATTTTCCTCCATCTTTGATTAAATTTAGTTAAAATAATTCCAATATAAAAAAACGAGACTTTCATTGAGTTTGGAGATATCAACTGAGGAGGGGAAACAAAGTTATTCAAATAATTAATGTTTTTTTCCTTTTGCAATTTCTTCAATTGTTCTTGGATAGAGACAAAAATCAAATCTTTTTTTCGAAGCTCATGAATAAATTGCGCTTCTCGACTTTGTAATTTACACATTTGTTTCATCAAATCATCCTTTTCGTTGGTGAATTTCTCTCTATTTTTTTTTTAATTTTCCATTTTTTTTTTTTAATTAGAAAAAGAACATCATTTCTTTGTAAGTTTTTTCCAAAAGAATGTGTTTGTTTTGAGCAATTTTTAATTCTTTTTCTATTTGTTTTTTCTCTGCAATAATCCTTTCATTTTGACCTCTCGAATAACTTATGTCCGACTCTAATCTTCGTAAGTTATCCATAAAATCGGTTTTGCATTGGATTTCTCGATGTCTATTCAGCAAAATTTCCGATAAACTTCGAAAATTAATGAAAAACCTCATAAAAACAAAAAAGTATTAGAAACCAACTAACAGTTTTCTCCACTTCACCGATATTGCATGAAAATAGATCGCCAAAACCAGGCAGATTCACCGCAAGAAAGGAATTACGTAGATTTGAAATTTGGAAATTTAAAAGAAAAAGATTCTCCTTTGCCACCATCTCATTGGGTTCATTCATAACATTCTTAATAATGAAATGAAATCGAAGGTTATTTTTTAATTAGTTAATTACGTTGCTGGGCTTCTTTTCCTCATCTAAACCTCTAAAAGCGTCTTCCATTATTAAACACAAATTTGAATTTTAAATAAATTGGCTCTTTATTTCAAAAAAATAATTAAAAAATTCACTCAAGTTTGAAAAAAAAAATATCGGAATCTATTATTTTTTTCAAAAAAAAAAGTCTTTTTGTTACACGTTTTTTCTTCGTATTTTTTTTCTAAGGTCAAAACCTTTTTATTTTGAGGAAAAAATGCTCATCTCATAAATATTAATTTAAGAATTAAAATTTAAAAAAAAAATAATAACTAAAAATCAATGCAAACAACACTTTCTTTTTTTGAGAAAAATTTCTCCCAAAACAACAAAAACATCTTTGCAGATTTAAAAGTATTTCTTTTTCTAATGAACTCTTTCATTAAAAACACAATAAAAAAATTAAAAGAGGGTTCCCAAAGCAAGGTCTCAAGATCAAATTTCATCGAAATTCCAAGAACTAATAAATAATGTCCCGAATTATAATTTCAACGATCAAGAAAGTGAGAACACTGAGCTTAATATATGTGAAGAACTCAATAAAAAAATTAGTTCTTTCGATAGAATCAAACAGAAACTTTATGATGAGGGGTCATATTCTCGAATGCACCTTGAAAAGCGTGCGAAAAAAGGAAAATCAAAAAGAAATGTCAACGAACTAAGTGATCTTTTTGTATTTAAACGGAAAATGTTAATCATAACATAAAATTTTGCAAATTTCTAAGGTTTTTTTGAAATGGAAGACCCAGAGAAGGAAAATTGTATTTTGAAGGAATTGCCTGGAAATAATCAGATTTTCGCGATAGAAAGTTTGGAAAATTCACATATTCTTCAAAATGACATTAATGATTTGAAGAAAAACTTAAAGGAGAAAATTTCAACGAATGAATTTTACCTTGAAAATTATGAACAGATCCACAAACTGCAGAACTTTTTCAAGGCCCGATATATGAAAAAAAGAATAAATGAGGGGAAACCAAAAAACCAACTTCAACGAATTAAAGAGGAAAACATAAATTTAAAGAAGGAAAATTCAAAATTAAAAGCAGCAAATAAAGCTTTGATATTAGAGATGTTTCTATTTGTTTTTAATAAAGCTTTTATAATTTATTTGTAGGAAAACAAAAATAGAAAAAGGCTTAGATGAGCAAAAGAAAGAAATTTCTGAAGTTATACAAAAATATAGCAGTTTCATAGAGAAGTTGATGACAGATAAAAAGGATTTAAGCATGAAATGCGAACATTATTCTCAAAAATTACTGGAGAAGGAAAATGAATTTACGAAGTATAAGGTTTGGACTCAGGAAAAAATTCAAGAAATAAATAAAGATTCAAAGAATAACAGCAAGGTTTCAATAGCTGAACGAAAAATTAATTGTAAAAATTATAATATGATATTTTTGTATAATAAGAATAAAAGATGAGGAAGTTCTTCAAAGATTAAAAGACGAGAATGCTGAAATGAAGCAAAACCATGAGGTTGAAATTCAAGCTTTGAAAGCAAAAACACATCAAGAATATTTAGAAAATGAAGCTCGGGTGAGAGACACTATAGCAAAGAAGGTTATTTTATCAACATATAATCATTTCGAAATTTTATTTAGGATGAAACGATTAGAAAATTAAATTTATTGATTTTGCAAATGAAGAGAAACTTGGATGAATCAAAAGAAAACAAGCAAGGCAACTGAAATAAATACTATAATTACTATTTTTAAAAATTGGAAATGTTTAAAAAATATTGTTTAATAATAATTAGACAAGAGCTAATATGAAAATTTCCCCAGAATTTTCAATTTATGTTTATAAAATGGTGATATATATATAAAAATGTCTTGAAAATTATACCCTGAACTTTTAAAAGAACAAAATTAAAGAAAATTTATAAAAATAAAATTTCAAAATAATGAAAATTTTTGGATTTTTTGTTCTTTTCCTTCTATTGGTTTTTGCACCCGCAATATTCCCCTTTGAAATAGCTGACCTTGATGAATCCAACTTCAATTCATCTATTAGCCAACAAAACTTCTCTTTAATTTTGTTTTACACCACTTATTGCAGCCATTCCAATGATGTCCTTTCCAATTTAACAGAAGTCATGAATTCCTTTTATTCTTCAACCCCAGCCTTGAAATTTTTCAAAATAAACGCAATGAAAGAAAAAAATTTAACCCAATCCCTAGCAGTTCGTGGCTATCCTTCGATAAAAGTTTACGATGCCCAATCCCAATCATATTTCGATTGGAAATATGATGTTACCAAATCTGAGATGAAATATTTAGTCGATACTTTGTTATTGAAGAATCTAACACATTATAGCAATGTGGAAAAATTAAGGACCAATAAAGACAAATTCCAACTGTTTTTTATCGGGAATATAACAGAAGATTATGATACCTTTCAAAAATTTAAGTCATATTCCGATAAATCAAAGTATATCTTGTACAATTTTGCTTCAGCGGAGCCAAATTCCCCCGTTTTAAATTATTTTTTTATTCCAGAAAGTGAAGTAGGTAACTGTTCTTTTATCTTAATAAGAAGAAGATATGATAATTTTGACAAACGATTGAAAATCACAACAGAAATAAAAGAGAGTTTTGACCGCAATTTCGAAGACTTTTTTGCTAACTACTCCCATCCATTTTATATCGAACATTTTAATCATAGGATTCGAAATTTCTTGATTGATTATGATTTGACTGCAGTGGGAATATTTTATCGCAAAAAAACTAAGGTATATGATTCATTTATTTCTGGTTTATTCCGAAACATGACCAGAAACTATATTTTGGAATTAAAATATAAAGAAGATAACTTTTTGAATTCTTATTTTGAACCGAAAAGATTTGTTTTCACATTCTTGGATACAGAAGACACTATGGTGAGAAGATTGTCTTTTTTCATGGGGTTATCAGAAAAAGACATGCCCATTATTGCAGCCTATCAGATTTCAAAGGAAAACAAAAAGGTTTATTCATATGTTTTAAATCGCCAATTCCAAGAATCTCCATATTCCACCATTATGCATTTAGTGGCGTCTACATTCCATCAAAAGAATAGAGATCATAATTTCAAGTCATTTTACAAAGCACAAAACAAATCTAAAGATTCTAAAATTTATGACCTTGATCCGGGTGTTCTGGGCTCATTTTTAAAACTTTACTATCCGAAATCAGAGAGAACTATGCATTTAATAGAATATTCGGCAACATTTTGTCTTCATTCGAAGAAAGTGAGCGTGATTGTTGAGAAGATGGCGAAAAATGAATTAAAGATCAATGGGGTTCATATATTTTTTGGGAGAATGCAACTTTATGGAAGCGATTTTGCCAATTCTGGTGTTGAAAAAGTTCCAGTTTTAAGATTTTATCTTGATAAGGAGAGATATGTTGATGTTGATGTGCAGACCTTAACAGAAAAATCAATCTTGGAGTCCTTGGAAAAAATTATAAAGAAAGAATTGGAATCTACAATCAGCCAAAAAAGTGATTTATAAAATGAAACAAGTTGAATAATATATTTGTCGAGAAAAAAAATATCTAAATCTAAAATATTTGATTTTTTCAAAAAATTAAAAATTTTTTAATTTATAATTGAGTTTGGAAAAAAATAAAAGTAAATTTTTACATATTTAAAAAAAAAAAAAAAAAAATTAAAAATTGGTTAAAAATTTATTTTTGCAGCCTGCGATTTCAAAATTTATACTTGAAACTATTATTTTTATTTAAGGGGTCTTTAAATTATTGGTTTTTAAATTAAGAACCAAAAAAATAATTTAAATTTTCTTTCTGCATTCAAGAAAATATATATGTCTTCTTGCTTTCTGATTATGAAAAATCCATTGAAAAATCTGGTGAAGTACTTCACTTTATCTGGGAAAAAAGAGTATAAGATTGGGCGAACTAAACAATATGGTATTTCCATTTCTGATGAGGAGACCACCATCCCCAAAAATGAGTCCATGATCATAGATGTCAATGAAGTGGAAGAAAACTTCATCGGAATCCAATATCGAGTCGGAACAAGAGTTGAGAGAATCGATGCTGTAGAATATGATGAACCATGGAATTGGCATGATTGCGAATTCAGAATCACTAAGGAAGATCCCCTCCATAAAAAAATCAATGATCAAGAAGAGGAAAAAAAGTCTGACACTTCAAATGCAAGTGAATTAAAAGAAAATTCAAAAAATCCGGCCACCAGCAGCGCAAAAGAAATCCTTGAGAAAGAAAGTCTAATCAAACCAACAGCAGAAAATTTTAAATCGAATGAAAAAATCATAGCCATAAAAGAAGAGACTTTCTACTCGAGAAACAAAAGACAAGTGGACTTTCAAATAAGAGTAGAAGAAAAAAAGAAACTTGAAATCCAAAGCAAAAAGCTTAAAAAAACAGAAGATGTGTTTAAAAAAACAGAAGATGTAATTTTGTTTTTTTCACTTATTGTATTAATGTTTTTTTCATTTAGGCAAATGAAGATGAGAAAGTTATTTCTGGTGAAAGTCTAAGTGGAAATAATTCAATAATTCTGAACATGAACACACAATAATCCTATCTGAAAAGCAAAATGATAAATATGTAAGAAATTGCATTTATTTAAAATAATAAGTCTTCTTTCATTTTTTCTGATGATGTTTCAGCAATGGAAGTCTATAAAGGTTTTTATAAACCCGGAATATCTATCTCTGAAAAAATCAAACAAACGATATCAAAATTTTCCAATTTGCAATCAAAATTAAAAAATAAGAAAGAACTCCCTGATCTTTATTCCGTGAACATTTCACTCCTTTCACCAAATATATTACAACAAGAAAAATACCCGGAAGGTATTTTTACTTACTACTGCACAAAATACAGAAAACAAATGCTCAGCGACGTCAAAAACATCATAGAAAAAACAAATAAGATCATTTTGACCGGCATTCAAGATTCTGGAAAATCTTATTTCCTTTCGGACTTTGTTTTGCGTCATCGACTCTCCGGCAAAGATTCTGAATATAGATTTATATATGTCAATAACAGTGAAGAATTAACGAAAGATTATGAAACTTATATATTTTCTGAATTGATCTACGCTTTTTGTTTTGATTCGATGGAAGATTGTGAACTAAAAGATTTTCCACCTCCACCAGTTATATATGGCGAATCAAAAAATCAGATCTTTCAGTGGATTCAATATCTATATAAAAAATTTAATCAACACTCTCTCAAAGATTTCTTGAAAAAAATTAAGGTCTACTTTAATGGCAAAGGGATAAAAGTTATCTTGGTTTGGGATCAAATTAACGTTTTACACCGAAAAGAAACTGATATCAAAAAAAGTCTTAAGATTTTTGAAGTTTTCGAAAAGAAAAAATTATTTGATTTGATTTTTCTCAGTGCATCAAATATGAATGATCGAATTTATAAAATCAGATCAGAAGATGAAAAAATAGAGGTGAATCCGTTTCTAGTTTTCAGTGAATCTGAATTGCAGGAGTTGATTCGTTTGGATTGCGAAAAAAATCATCCCAAAGACATACATGATTTAACTAAATATGCAAAGGAGGTATTTGTACTCACTCAAGGCTCTCTTTCAGAATATCACCATTATAAAACAGCTTGGAACTGGAATCTTTTCAATTGCAAAATTAATGAAATGACTTTTCGACAAATAAAGGATAATTATTTAAAAAAGAGAAACAAATTTATTTATGCGAAAGAAGCCAAATTTCAAGTGGAAAAAATTAAAAATTTTGACGATTTAATGGACTATGTGGAATGCTTAAGAAAATCCATATTATACAAGAATTATCAAACAATAAAAGATCCAGAAGAAAAGGCACTTTACTTTTTTCCTCTTAAATTTATATTGATTTTTAGAGATTTTTTCAATTTCTGGAAGATCCACCACGAGTTTTCAACAAACAACTTTTAGTCTATCTCGAAGATGAAAAAGTCTTAGTTTGTCATTCCAAATTGATTCAAGAAGTTTTGATGAATTTGATGCCTCAGACCAGATTTGATGCTTTTGAAGTTGAAATCCCTTCAATTAAATTCTAAATTTATAATTTTTTTTTTATTAGAATGAATGCATAAGCGGAGAGGATTTTGAGAGACTTGTCCAATCTAACTTCTTGACTCCAAAAAAGAGTAAAACCCCCTTAGATGTGGGGAAGTGCTCCTTTCAAATCGATGAGTCCCTTGTAATACTTTGAAAAAATGGGTTGAGGATGGGAAATGGAAGAACAGCAAAAACAAAATATGTTTTAAAGGCCAAAACAATATTTTTTAAGGATATTATTACCATTGCTGTCAAATTTTGCAAGAAATCATCGAATGCAAACAATCTCAAAAATGTAAGGTATTTCATTTTCTCCAGCAAAATCATTTTGCCTTTGATTCTTTGCTCTATGATGGCACCACAGAAACAGTGGTTCTAATCCAAATAACCATTAATCGAAACCATACAGAACAATATGAAAAATTATATAAGTATATTAATTTAAAGCCAGATCAAAACGAGGAACCTTTGGACAAATATCATAACTTTTTCATACAACTTGATCAATCTAATTTGGTTCAGACTTATATGTTCCAATGGCTCACAGATGAAATATATGAGGAGATTTCAAAGAAAACTGAAACCTTCTACAAGAAAAGACCAGAGGCGAAGGAGGTGCTTACCATCGTAAACCATTCCAAACAATTGCTGAATTTGAAACACAAAAAAGAACTAAAAGACCTATTACAGAACTTTGAACTTTGAAATTTAAATTTAAATTTTTAGATTTTTAGTTTTTGTCATTTAATTTGAGAATCTTATAATTTTTTCATTTCTTAGTTCTTTAAAAAAAAATGGACTTGAATTTGATTTTACAGTACTACTAAACTATTTTACAACTTGTTTTTTGATTGCTATTCTGTTTTAAATTGGAATTGTTCTTTATTTAATGGGGTTCTAAATCATTTTTCAGGCCTTGCTTCAACTATTCCCAATTGAATTTCCCTAGAATTCATAGCCTCTAATCCAATATCTTTGAGTTCCTTTTGGAATTCGCTAAACTCATTGGTGAAATTTAGCTGACTTTCAGGATTAGCTATTTGATTAGCCCTAAACCTGAAAAAAAATTCTTTTTTAATAACAAACTCATTTTTGCCCATTGATTATGTTCCGATTTCCATTTGTGTGTTCGTATTATCGTTCATCCACCTTAATACTTGAGGGGGGGGGGGAGGGGTTGAATAATTTTTTTTTCCATTTACCACATTATAAACAAGCAGTCTGTTAAAAATTATTAAATTTCCTTTATACAACAAATTTTATTGTAATTAATAAATTTTAAATTTCATTTTTTTAATCTTTTAGTTCAAATTAACTTATTTAATTAAACATTCTTGATATTTAAAAATTCAAAACATTCAATAATTTACATTTTATAAAAATGTCTTTGTTTCAGCTTAAACAAAATAGCTATTATATTCAAATCCAATCATTCATCGATGAATCGAAAATTAAAACCTTTAAAGGAATTTCTTTTTCCTCATTTTTTTTCTTTCCCAAAATCCATATGTTGTTTTTCAAAATGACAGGATTGCCAAATAATATGTAATTGTTCAAAATTTCAAACCCATTTTTGCAGTTATTCAGTAAATTCAGATTTTTTTCTTTCCTAGAAAAAACATATTGAGGTGTTTTGGTATTTTCTTTTGATCCAAAATCATTTGAAGATCCAAAGATATAAATTTCCTTTTTGTTAATTTGGATGGCTTTTTGACAATAACTCAAAATGAAATGATGTGGGTCATTTGGTTCCCTTGATAGTTCATTAACGATGGGATCAATTTCTTTCCAAGAGTCTAACGAAATATTATAGCACAAGATCTTATTATAATAATTATGATTTTCAGCTTTGCCTCCAAACAAATAGATAAATTTTTCTTTGAACAAACAAGAGGTGGAATTATAAGTCGCATCTGGCATTTTTGAAATATCCTTGATATTGTAAGTTGCAACGTCAAATTTTTCACATTTATCTTCACAAATTTCGATTCCTGCTTCTTCTGACAATCCTCCAATAATATAAATAAACTTTTGATCACAAATAATTGAAGGATGAATTCTTGGATAGCGCAACTTAGTTTTTAGTTTTAAAATTTTCGCATCCTCCTCATATTTGAAAATGCTGTTTTGCGTGATCAGATATATAGACCCATCAAAAGTGTTCAAAGATTGGGAAAAAAAGGGAATATTAAAGTCTATTTTGAGATCAATTTTTTTAATTTTTGATGAAATATTCTGAGATTGAGAAATATTGGCGATCCTCAAAAAATACAATTCTTTTGAATTTGGTGCGAAATAATGAAGAAACTTCTGATCTGAACTTTCTATAAAGAAATCTTTGGTTTTCACTCTGAAATCATTGAAATTTTTCTTTTCTTTCGAAAAGTATATATATCGTTTCAATGTATTATCGACTTCCTTTAAAACACCATCATTTTTCTGGATCATCACATATTCTTGTTCCGACAAATTTTTCAATGATTCAAGGTCTTCTGTGCATTTTTTAATGATAGTTCCGAAATCAAGCATACAGATCTTCTTAATAATATCCTGGGGATTTTTCAATTCGATGTTGATACGATAATATTGCAATTTGTTCATGAATTTCTGGATTTTCTCAAAAATTGTTGTAAACACAGTTTCCATATCCAAAACTTCGCTCATCGCTGTGATATATTTTTCCTTAAAATCCTCAAAAAAACCATTGATGTAATGAAGTAGCTCCTCCTTATGTTGCTCGATTTTTTCAAGTCCTTCTTCCAAAATGCTTTGGGCACTAAACAATGTGTTTTCAATAAGGAAATTTTCCATTTTTCCAGACAAAATTTCAAACATCTTATCGATTTTATCTTTGCATCTTGATCTCACTTGACTGAGGGTTTCAATTCTAAGATCAGTTTTGGTTTTTTCATGAAATAGTTCATGATCTTTGAGACATTCTGAACATAAGGCCTTCAAACATTGTGGTGACACACAAAAATAACTATATTCTAATACAGAATGAATAGAACAGGAGTTTATTAAATGATTAGCATTAGATTTGGGGGTTAAGACGACATTCATTTTCAAATGTTTTAAGCAAAATTTCAGAATTATTAAAAAAAAATAATGAGTTCTTAAATTTTTCTTTTGATGTTTTTTTTTTTTTTTTTTTAATTAAACTGAAAATATGAGTGAGAGGTAACAGAAAAAGGTATGGTTATTTTCAGAAAAATTTGCTTTTTTTTTAACATTTTTCTGAAAAATTTATAAAATTATCCTTTGGGAAAAAAAAAACTGCACTAATTAACGTTTGATATTATTTCTCGTTTGCAAACAATAACACAAATTTATAAATATTGTTGGCTAACTAACATTTCTTTTTTTAAATGCATAGAGCTTCAATTTTAGTTGAAACACATATCAAGGTGGCTTGCCGAATCCGGCCATTAAACGAGCTTGAAAAAACTCAAGGTGGTCAAGTGTGTGTTTTTACCAAAGGTAAATCCATCAAATTAAAAGTAAACCTCCATATTTTCTTAATATCCAACATATTCTTGCCAGATTCAAGGTGATGATAGTAAATATGATTTCGCCTTTGATAATGTGTTTCCCTCTGAGTCATCTCAATCCGAAATATTTGATAATGTGGCTCGTCCCGTTATTGACAGTTGAAAAAATTTATGAAAATTAACTAAATAAATTTCCGAAAAAAGGTGTTATGAATGGATTTAATGGGACTATTTTCGCATATGGACAAACTGCAAGTGGGAAAACTTTCACTATGGAGGTATTAAGATTTTACTTTTTTCCGTCAAATAAAAATGATATTTTTGGGATCAAATTTAGGGCCCGTCGATAGATTCTTTGGAAAATAAAGGGATTATTCCAAGAATGATGGATTCAGTGTTTGAAAATATCATGAACGCGAATGAAAATTTCGAATTCACTGTAAAAGTGTCTTTTTTGGAAATATACAATGAAAAAATACAAGATCTACTGGATTGTAAAAAACGAAATTTATAATAGACTAAATAAATGTGAAAATTGTTTTTTTGTAGCAAAAAAAAATAATTTAGCTGTCAAAGAAGACAAAACCCATGGGATTTTTATTCAAGATGCTACTGAAGTTTATGTCTATAACGTCGATCAAATGAAAAAGGTCATGAAGTCAGGAGCAGAGAACAGGTGAATCATTAAAATTAATCCACATGTAATAAAAGTTTAAAAAAAAAAGAACAATTGCAGCAACAAGGATGAATGAGAGAAGTTCCAGAAGCCATTCAATTTTCATTCTTTCCATTTTCCAAAAGGATGTGCTCAATGAAACCACAAAACAAAGTCGTTTGTTTTTCGTTGATTTGGCAGGATCTGAGAAGATTGCGAAGACTAATGTGACAGGCCAACAATTAGAAGAAGCTAAAAATATCAATAAATCTTTGTCAGCATTAGGGAATGTGATAAATGCTTTGACGGCAGAGAAAAAAGAACATGTGCCTTATAGAGATTCGAAATTGACTAGACTTTTGCAGGATTCTCTTGGAGGAAATTCAAAAACCACATTAATTTTGGCTTGTTCTCCTTGTGTTTATAATGACAAAGAAACATTGAGTACGTTGCGTTTTGGCCAAAGAGCCAAAAGCATTAAAAACAAACCGATAATAAATGAAGAGAAAAGCGTTAAAGAGTTGATGGGCTTATTGGATCTTACTGAAAAGAAGATCAAACAGCAAGAGTTATTTATAGACAAGTTGCAAGCGGAGTTGAATCGTCGGGGAATAATCGATGTAGAAAGCAAAATTATCACAGAAATAGAGGAATCCAAAATGAGTCCCAGAGAAATGGATGAGGTTCGAACCCCTAGAGACACTCCAAGAGATTCAGAGCCAACACCAAGAGAAACTAGAGAAGCTGCTGAAACTGTTGATTTCACAAACACAAATAAGAAATATTCAGTGAACTCATCAAATAACACAATGAAACTACTGAAACAACATATCCATATAAATCAACTAGCGGAGCAGTTGAAAATTATGAGAAATGAAAAAAAAGACCTTGAAGTTGAAGTTGTGAACCAGAAAAATGAAATTGAGGAGCTAAACGAGAAATTCAACTCGAACGAGGATTATTATAGTAATTTGATGAACAAATATATCCTACAAATACAAAACCTACAGGTTTCTTTCGAGAAGATGTTTTATGAAAACCAATCCTCTGTGCATCTTATCTCCAAACTCAAACGAGAACTCAATAGACTTAAAACAGATTTCAACTTTTTGCTTTTGAGTCATTCACTCAAAGAATTCGAAAAACCCACAAATAACAACATATTGTCTCCTAAAAAAAAGGATGAAATTTCTTTCGATTTAACGAAGGATTTCGTTGAGGATCAAACGACTTTTTTCGAGAAAATTAATGAGAATATTCTAAAGATATTAGGTTTGATCGAAGGCATAGAAGAAATCTCAACAAATATCTCAAATTACGATTATTCACCTAAAAAAGAAGAACTAACAATCATGATTCCATCAATGAGAAATTTCAAGGAAGAAGAAGTTGAAAACACTCCAGTGAAAGTCCCAATGTTAAACATCAAGAAAGTTCTTGGAAATCAATGGGAAAGCACTACCAATACTAATAGAGATTATGTGGAGGAAAATGAAAGTCAAGAAAATAGAGAATTTCTAGCTATGACTGAAAGGAAGAAAGATGATTATGAGGTCACTTTAGAAATAAAGACTTTGAACAAAAATGAGAAAATGTCAAAAGAACTTTATGATGAAAAAATGGAAAAAATCAATGACATTGAAAATTATGAAGATAAAATCATTGAGTTACAAGACCTGATCGCAAACCAAAGAAAAACAATCGCGAGTCTTACAAAAATGAACCAAGAATTGACATTTACAGTTTTTATACCGATTTTATTAAAATTCTTAGTTTTTTCTTTAGGTTGAATCATATAACAATGTGTTTGAGAAAAAAGCAGAAAAATATAAAAAGAAGCTGCAAGAATTGAAATCGCGTAATTTAAAAAAGGAACAGGATCAAGAAAAAAAAATCGAAACCTATGAACGACTTTTAGTAAATATCTATATTTTGTGTTTTTTTCAAATCTTTATTAGGCTGAAAAACAACAAGAATATCAAGATTTTAAAACCAAAACCGATAAAGAAATTGTTGTGAAAACAAATGAAATTTGTGAGTTGAAAATTCATGTAGATTACCTTCAACAGTAATTTATGATTATTTCTTTTGTGTTAATTTTTTTAATTTTAATTAAGATTTCTCTCCTCCAATAAAGAAACGAGATTTTTAATGGAATGCGAAAAAAAAATTAAAGACTTAGGCTCTGAAAGACAAAAAGTGATAAAAATTATGAGAAATTTTAATTTAGATATTTTTTTTAAGCTTTTCAACGAACTTTTCAAATTGAGAAGTGACTTGGAAGAGAAAACTGAGCTTATAACAGAAAAAAGCAACCAAATAACAATTTTACAAAACAATGTCAATACTCTTTCGGGTCAATTAAATGCGTTGGATTATGAAAAACATGTGAATATGTTGACTAGTTGGGAATCAACACCTAAAAAAGAATTAACGCTTCAAAAATCTCATGAAAAACATGATATAGGGTTCATTGATAAACATATCATCAGGCCTTTACGAGGAGGTATTTTTGATCAAATTAGAAATTTATTAACAAAAATAAAGGTGGCGGAAATTTGCAAAATTTCCAAAAAAAGAATTATTTGATTGATGAAGAAAGCGAAAGTTCGGATCAGGAAAGCAAAAAAGAAATTAATGAATTTAGTTTTAAGAAAAAAAAAGAAGATAAATTTGATTTTGATCTCGAAAAAGAGAAAAATGTCAAGCAAGACATTGTCAGTGATTTTGAAGAGGATCTCAATAATTATTATTCAAAGAACAACAAAAAAAATGATTTGGAAAAAAAATTCATGAAAATCCAACAAAACGGTTTCTCTAAAAAAGAAGAAGGAAGCTCCTCTTCTTCTATGAAAAATATATTCTCCAGCGTGAAGAAGTTATTTTCATAAAACAAAATCCACCAATTTAATTTCATTTCTAACTGTAATTATTTCGTTTTTTATTTGAAACTTTAATTTCAAAAATTCAGATTAACAAAATTTCAAAAAAACATAATAGTTATTATTCATTTTGACACAACCAAAAAAATCTAATTTCAACCCATTCTTCCACTTATTATGAATTTTTTTGACATAACAAAAAAAATCTAATTTCAACCCCACCCCTTCTTTGAAAAAGGTTTTTGGAATTCACTCAAAAAATCTATCAGAAAAACTTTTCATTTAAAAACTCATAAAAATAATTAAAAAATTTTTTATGAATTTTCCAAATTTTTGTGTGTTTTTTTTTAATTTTTCTTATTATTAATTCATGAAATAATCCAGCAATTTGTCCGCTCCATTCGAGTTGGCTTGCAAATGGATAGAAACTCTCGGAACCTGAATGGTGACAGAGCCTTCTTCTTTCACTGTCTTGAAATAGTCGACTATTTCTTGAATAATAGGCATTTCGCTAGCCAATGCTGAGATTGAAGGTGCATCCGCCTTCAGATTATCCAAATATTCTCCAATTCCGAAATTAGGAATACCCATTATACCATTTTCAAGCACAGTTCCAGCGATTTTGGCCTGCAAATCTTCGAAATCCTTCGTGATGATTTCCAAATTGAAGGATTTCAAAAGCATGAGGAAACTATTTCTCGAGATGAATTTGGCAGCTCTCTGTTCTTGGTTTTTCTCAATCCAAGAATTGGCAAGATTGACGAAATAATTAATATAATTTTCTTGGAGATGTTGTGAGAGTCTCAGCCCCAAGTTGACATGGAATCCTTTGCCAAGAATTTCAAAGAGTTTCTTTTCCTTATTGTCGAAGAAGGAGTTGAAATCAAAATTGAGTCCTAAATCTGCCTCAAATTCTCCTCTGAACTCGTTACCCAAATATAGGCTCATGACCTCCAAATAATGATAAATGATGGTCATAGCCACTGGATGATCAACACTAACACCAAAGACCACATACTCTCCATCGACACCAAAAGAAGTTTTAATGAGTTCTAGCACTTGTTGGACTTGTTCTCCAGGAATCATCATTTTGGCCATTTCCAAAAGATTATTGACGATTTCCTCAAGTTTTGTCTTACCATCCAAAGGATTCGAACATTTGAACCTAAAGACTACCGCTGGAACATCAATACCGAGATTCAAACCTTTCAAGATAATGGAAGAAAATTCCTCCTGGTTTGAACCCACCAAAACCTTCAAATTGACAGCTGATTTAGTGTTTTCGGGACTTCCAACGGCGAGTTTGATAGAATGAGAATGAACATTTGAAGAAGAATTCCCTAAAATTAAAGAACTGATCTTATGGAAATGTACTTTGGCTTTGGATAACAAATTTAAGGCTTTTAGCTGCAAGGCAACTAAGCCTTCAAGCTTATTATCTCGGCCATATTGCCACCAGGTGAAGAATTCTTCAAAGCTGATTTTGTTGTCTTTATTTGTATCAATGTCACTAAAGATCTGTGAAGGGAAAAGGAGGGCTTTTAATCAAAAACTATTATTTATTACCTTCTTGACTTCTTGCGGGGTGATTTGTTGACCAAGCTCTTGAGCAACTTTGACGATTTCATTGAAATCGATGAAACCTGAATGATCTTTGTCAAAAGAATCGAAAACAGCACGGATTGCTTCTTTGGAAGTTTCCATTGTGAGGGTTGATTTAAGACTTTCTTCTTAATTTTTTTTTGTATATAAATTAAGACCGAAATAAATTTAAATAGGAAAATATATCTTTTTCAAACAAAAAATAAATTGCTTAAGTTTTCCCAAAATTTTCTGACAAAAAAAATTATCAAAATCTCTGTTTTAAATTTCATATTTTTTTCTAGGCTCTATAATATTATAAATTTAGTTTTGGTTTATTCTTTAAGAAAGGCGAAATTATCCTATCCAGATCTTCATTTAATGTTTCGTAAGGTAAACGGTTCATCACAAAAAATGCTGAAAACCCCATTAAGCCATAAACCAAAAAAGGTAAAAAGTTCTGGATTTCAATTAGAAACATAGCAACCCAAACAATGATGATGACCCCAATTCTAGATATTGCACTAATCTGTCCTATAGCATTTACTCTGATATGTGTTGGATATAATTCGCCTGTAAATAAATAAAGGATCATAAAACTTGAATGTATAGAAAGTTTAAACAAACAAAGCCAGAAAATGAGGCCTGGAAATATCTGAAAATATGAAAAGCATCCTGCGGCCCCCATCGCAAAATATATGAGAGTTAATGTTTTTTTTCTTCCAAAATATTGCATTTCTACCATAGCTACCAGAGGTAAAAGACAAGGAAGTATAGATGCATTCATATAGACTAAAATCGTTAAAGGATGTTGGCCTTTGCCTTCTGAAATATTAGCAAGGACCGTTGGGAGTATCAATTCCATCCCAAATAGATTACTTGAAGTTACAATCCAAACACAAAACATGGTTAATGTGATTCTCTTGTAAGGTCCTTTAAATAACTTTTTGTATTCATGAATAAACCTATTTTCTTGTTTCCGGTCTTCCAGTGTTTCCTCCACTTCTTTATTGAAATTTGCAACCCAACTTTCTATTTGTTCTTTTTTTCCTCCTGCTAAAAAATTTTCTTGTCCAAGATTGTCAAATGCCATTTTTTCAATAGTCTTGAAAGCCCGCATGTTTTGACCGATAAATAAATCATATCTTGGACTTTCTTCCATGAAATAATAATTCAATATAATGGAGATAGCTAATGCGACACAATATATTAAAATAAGAGGTCGCCAATCTGAATTTGATATATCCGGTAATGTGATTCGAGCGAGTAGGGCGATTGTTATATATGCAGAAATGGCCACGAAAGCATTACAATTCAAAATTATACCCCTAGTTCTTTGAGGCCAAATTTCTGAAAGCAAAGAAAATCCGGAAAACGCCATCACCATATGCGAAGTACTCACGATGCATCTCAACACAGAGAATACATAAATATTCGGGGAAAAAATTGATAAAAACATAGCCATTAACCACACAATTTGCGCCACAAGCATTCCATTCCTTCTTCCTAATTTATCAGAAATGCTCCCAATTGAAATGGAAGCAATCAAATAACCTAAAAATTCCAAAGTTCCGTAAAATGACAGTTCACTTTTACTCAAATCGAATTCTTTTTTGAGAGATGGCAACATTGTGCATTTTGTAAAAAAGAATTGAAATAAATGAGACACAAAATTTTATAATGGAACTTTCCTGTGCCTATATGGTTCACTACATCATCAATGGGCATTTCTTGCAAAAAAGGCTCCACATTTTGATTAAAAGAGGATTTTGAATCGTTTAAATTTTTTAATTTTATCATTTTTTATATTTATAAAAAAAGAATTCAATATTTTATATTTATATTATTATACTACATTAGAAAATCAAATTTTCTTAAGACTCTTGGAAAGAAATTGATCCCATCGTAGTGGGTTCTTTTTTTATTTATTAAAAATTTTTTATTTTAAATGAAAAAAAATAAAATAATAAAAACATTATTATTAATAAAAAACGCGATTTC